>Ga0256843_1003815_pt1 | contig 10286 bp, 9 predicted proteins | sample AlvinellametaG_FD_191572 | JGI IMG/M metagenome (GOLD analysis project Ga0256843, IMG submission 191572) | Pompeii worm associated microbial communities from hydrothermal vent at the East Pacific Rise, Pacific Ocean - Alvinella | ecosystem: Host-associated > Annelida > Integument > Unclassified ... | reverse complement strand
CCTTAACCCCAAAAAAGTAACAATTATAACAAATGCTATTAGCTATAACTTTAAAATAAAAGATTTAGAGTTTAAAGCCATCCCATTTAGCGAATGGATTGTGGGGGAAATTGAGAATGGATAATTGAGAATGGATAATTCCCACCTGGTTCCCACATTATTGTGGGAACCTATTGGGTTTGTTACTGCTTGATAGTTTGGTGGTTTATATTGTGTAACTGTATATTTGTGGGAATTATTAGTTCTTTGGGTTGTTGTATCTTTGTTCCCACAATAATGTGGGAACGAGTTAAAAATAATAAGATTTTAGCTCAAGCCATTATCTTTTAAAATTGATATAAGCTTACTTTCATCTATATTTTCCATATCAGATTTAGAGAAGATTTCTAATAGGTATATTTTATCTTTTGTTTTTAAATAGTATATAACTCTAAAGCCACCACTTTTACCAGTTGGTACAGATGAATTTTTAAGTCTAATTTTAAAGCAATTATGTGAGATACCTATTCCTGCATTTGGATTTTTGAGTAACTCTTGTTCTAACTCTTTTAAATCTTTTGCTAAAAGTTTATATCTTTTATAGAGTTGTTTAACACTCCTTCTAAACTGAGGGGTTGGAATTATCTTCAAGCTCATCTATTAAATCTTTTAGTGAAGTCTCAGGCATTTTGCCATCTATCATTTGTTTTACTTCTTTAACAGAATTATCAAATCGTTTATATAACATGTGGGCTTTTTGGGTTTGTATATATAACCTTAGAGCTTCTATAATTATATCTGTTCTATTAACGGAAAACTCTTTAGTAAATTCATCTATTTCATCTATTAGATATTTAGGTATTTTTAACCCTATCTGCTTTTTTTCAAGTTGAGAAATAGTATGCATTATATTTTCCTTTTAATTGGTATATATTATAGTATATACTAATATATATAAAAATTAGATAAAATTAATTCTAACTACTCAATAATCTCTTCAATCTCTTTAGCTACCTCATCTGCTTGGGTTTTGGCTTTGGTTTTAGCGTGGAAGTAGGCGCTTATAATGCCTAGTATTGCGCTTAGTCCAAAGTCTATTTTAGGACCTAAAAAGCCGTTTGCGTAGTAGTCTATAATTAGAAATGAACACATAAACACTAAGTAATAGACTATACTTAGTGCTAAAAAGTGTTTTTTATTTATTTTTACTCTTTTAGCTCTTTTTGCAGCTCGTTTTGACATTTAATCGCCTTTGCTTTAATCCAGTGTAGTTTGTCTAAAAGGTGTTCAAACTCTTTTGTCTCATCACTACACTTTTCTTTTAATTCTCTTATTTTAAGTAGAACTTTTGTGATTTCATCATCTATCTCTTTAGATGGTATCTTGCACTGTTTTGCCATCTCCTCTTCTTTTTCTAAGAGGAAATTTTGCAACTTTTTTATATACAGCTCAAGCATTTTAATCCTTTTTAACCTCGCAACTAGAAGCATACTCTTTAATCTTTTCTAAGCGTTCAAGCAGAGATTTTAGCTCATCTAAGTTCTCTTTACACTTTTTTTCAAGCTCATCTTTTTTCTCTTGAGTCTTTTGAATTTGCTTTTCTACATCTTCTGGCTTTATAAGGCACTTTTTTGCTACCTCTTCTTCTTTTGTTAGAGCCCATTCACTCATCTTTTTTAAAAAATCTAACATTGTAATCTCCTTTTTTTGCATAATTATACTATAAAAAAACCTTCTAATATGGAACCTAAGTTGCTACCAATTTATTTTATTGGTTCTTCTACCAGTGCTATTAAAATCTGTTACATATCCAGTATTACCTCCACCAGACCATTTATCATTTTGATAAACAAATCTAATTGTCTCAAGTAATTTTGGCTCTATATTAGCATTTGGATTAAACATAAAATAAGGGAATTTATCTACCATAGTACTATCATATATAACTCTTACTTCATATGGATAGCTTATATTATCTTTATCTTTTAAATATACTCTTAAACCATCATCAATTCCATATTTAAAATTATCTATAACATTTTTACTCAGACCTACCTTTTGATTAATATCGCTATCTTTGGAATCATCTAATTTTATTAAAACTGCTCCATATGAGCTACCATTATTATCTTTAGCCCACCACCAATCATACTCATTTGTTAAGCCTTGTTTAATATCAATACCATATTTAGCGCAATACTCTAAGCTTTTATTACAAAATATCGAAATTCCAATAGGAGTTGTTATATTATCATCATAGATATCATTATAATACCTATTTAGTGGTTTTGCTTTTGCATAATAAAATAACTTTGAGGTATTTAAATCTTTTGAGTTCTTAGGGTAGTATGAGTTATTTAAATCTGCTACCATAATATCATTTTCACTACTTATATTAAAATCTTTTATAGTTATACTAAATGGATTTATTGGTTCATTAAACTCTCTTTTAAAATTAATAAAACTTTTATATGCGGCTTCTCCATTTTTATAGAAATATTTTTTCTTAAAAGTAATATCTAGTTTATCTTTATGGGCAGTATTAATATTATCTACTGATACTAATGTTAGGTTATCTACTTTGCTATTGTAAATAAAGTGTTGCATTGGTATAGGATTTTTAGCAATAGCGCTTTTAACAATACCATCTTTTTGGTCTAAATAGTAATTAATTTTAATTTTTGTATCTTGTGCCATACAGCCATTTATATAGTTTGATAATGGTTTATTATTTTTACCTTTAGCTGATACATCTCCTATTATATTAAGTGCCATAACACCATCTGGTAGTTGCTTAGTAGTGTTATTTAAGTCTGATATATATATAAAATTAGAGCCACTATTTAAAGAATTTTCTACTCTAATAGCAGATAAATCAAATTTATATGGATGTAGAGTTAACATCATATCTGGCAGAGTATCTACTTTTGAATTACTTGTAGAGATTAAACAACCTTTTTTAACATCTGAAGGTAGATTTGCAGCAGTAGAGTTTATATCACAATCTGCAAGTTCTGCAAAAGGTTTATATGGTGAGTTTTGTTGATCTACCTCGGTCCATTCAGCATCTTCAATATGTAAAAGATAGTTACCTACATTATTTACAATAAAAGCATTTTTTGTTATAGATGTTCCATTTAAATCTATATCTCCCATACTTTGAATTTTGCCATCATATATAGATATATTTAAATTATGATCGCTTTTATCAGCACAAGCATAGCCATTATGTGTTAAATCGAACATTGCTACTGCTCTTTTTTTATCTGTATTGCCATCTAAATTTTTAAAATTGTATCCACTTACACTATCTCTACTATTAAAGCTAGTTGCATTAATATCTAATTTATAGACATATCCTGCTGATAGATGTTTATTTATAGATTTATTGTTATAGCCAATACTTAAGATTTTTTTAGAATTTTTTGATTGATTTGTATCTGCTATTGCAACAGAATAGCTACTTGGTCTAATAGCAAAGTTATCTCTTGAGCATATAGGAATACTATAATAAGATCTTAAGCACTGATAACAAGCATAATCTTTAGGATTATTGGTATTATTTTTTATTATATTAGCATCATTCATACTATAACTACAAGCACTATCACACTTACCTGTTGGCTCTAACTCTTTAAATTTATTCATATCATATAAAAGTTTAAAATAGACATCACCTAATCTTTTTAGTGGTTGTGGTGGATAGATAGCTACTTTATCTTTGTTTCCACTACCTGGTGCTCTTAGAATCCAGGTTCTAAATACTGCACTTTTATATGCTGTATTTATAGGATAGTTAGGAAAATCCTCTGGAACACTAAGTGTTTTGCGGCTATTTAATAAAAAGTCTGCAAATGCCCCACCATGATACTCTGGGTCTTGACAAATAGAGTCATAACCAGATGTTGAGTTATTCTCAAAAGTAGAAGCATCAATAAGTTCTACTTCAAAAGCACCTGTTAAAGATTTAGCTTTATTGTACTTTCCATGGGAATCTTTTTGGTAAGCAGCTACTGATATCTTATAAGGTACGCCAACTACTTGAGTATATAAAGAGTATCTTTTATGCTCTGGTTCTTCAAATGAGCTATCTCCTCTTTCTACATTTATCATACCATATATTGGGTCATATCTTCTATTTGTTGGGCATCTTCTTAGATAAAAAATAGAGTTTTCAGAAGTTGCTGTACTTAGGGTATATGGTACTTTATGTACTCCATCAAATGAGATTTTTGCTTTTACTGTTAAATCAAACTTACCTTTAAATGAACTTTTTTTAAAATCATAATACATTTTAGCATAGGTTCTCTCATTTGCACCTATTACTCCACCGCTTGTTGTAACATTATCTCCTATTGCTATCTCTCCTTGAGTATTATTTGTCTCAACTGCTGGTAGAAAGAGCATTGTATTTGGTGGAGAGTATTTACTAGCACCCTTTTTATATTTAAATACATCATTTGGAGTAAAAGTAACACTTAGCGTACTATCTATTAAATCAAAATCACTCTCTTGACTTCTAATCATAGCTTTAATTTGAAGTGGCTCATCAGCTAGACTATCTACACTAAAGTTTCTATCTTTACTCTCTAAATTTATATATTCTCCTAATTTTACATCATAATCATAGCAGATTTTTGGAGCATAAAGCTCTGTTGCAAAGGTAATCATACTTGGTGTTACATAGTCATGATTACTAAACATTTTTAAATAAATAGTATTTATCTCAGGATTTTCATCTCTATATCCTTCCATAATATTAGATAAATCAAATATATCGATATCTATACCATCATTATTTACTTGTAAATCATTATATTTACCATCTATATGGTCTCTTTTTACACCACTTAAGTGAGCATCAAAAATATTATTTCTATTGCCAACATCTCTATTATTTGGCAAAGGATTTCCATTTGCATCTGGCATATATTGATAGTTGTAGGCTCTATTATTACTAATTTTTATCCAATCAAAAGTATCATAAATCTGATTTCTTCCATATCTAAACTCTCCTTCGCCAGAAAATAGTGCAGCTTTAGATGATACTTTTCCACTTTTTGGTAGTCTTAACCCTGTAATTTCTATTGGATTATCCTTATATATATCATCAAATCCAAAATATGAAGATATACTTCTAACTTTTCCCGATAAATCTTCTTTATAAACAACTACTAAAGACCATCCACCAAAAACTCCTGTTCCACTCTCTCTACCTTCTGTTGCTAGAATATTTGCTATTGTAAAACTATTTTTACCCTTTTTTAGTTTTGCATTTTGTAGCAAAGAAGTAACATCAGCATATGAGCTATATGTTACACCTCTTTCGTTGTACCAACTACTATTATGCCATACATAATAGAGCTTATTTGCTTTAACTTTTTGATAATCATTATTATTAATTTTTAATTTTACCTTATTTGCAGATATCTTTTTAATATCTAAATAGGTAATATCACTATTTCTTCCTGTTTCTATATAATCGTATCCTAAAAGAGTTTCTTCTGGATATCTTAATGGATATTGTTTAGCCGTACTTAAGCGCCCTTGCCAAAATAGCCCAGCCCATACAATGCTTTTTCCATCATCACTCTCTTCATAAGAGCTTGGTAGCTCTATATATGATGAAGAAGAGTTAAAAGTATCAGATTCATCATCTATATCTATAAATTTACTTACTCTCATATTGCTTGTATAGTATAAAACAGAGCTATCTTTACAAGTACCTCCATAACCTTCTTTTTTTTCTGTAAGGCACATTACTGTATTTCCAGCTATTGCAAAATTACCTCTAACTAATCTACTATTTAAAGAGTTAATAATATCAAAACCTTGAAAACCCTCTTTATAGATTGTTTCATGGTTATTATTATCACTATTATCACTTTTTATTTTTAAAGATAAATTATCCAAATAGCCATCTATATCTTTTCCTCTTTTTCTCTTAAAGGTTATAGTAATGATTGCTTTAACAACTGAAGTATCTATGCTATTTGAGTTACTGAATTTTTCCATACTTTTATTAGATGTAAAATCACCTGTACTATAACTTGAGACTACATTACTATTTTTATCTAAAAACTCTATTTTAAAATTTACTGTATCACCATCACCATAACCACCATGATATCCTTTGACTTCATAGAAATTACCTCCATTATTTATACAATCTTGTATATCTATTCTTTGTTCAACTATAAGTTCTTGTCCTCTTGTTGCATATAAGAAGTAACTACCTCCATCGCTAGGTGCATCACCTGCCCAACCAAATGAATATTCTCCTCTTTTAATATATCCAGTTCCCAAAACTCTTTGCCAATTATCTAAATCTGTATCATTCTCAAAAGCTCCACCTTTTATTAAATTTGTATTTAATGCACACTCTTGTGCTTGTAAAGTTAAAATAAATGTTATTATTATAAATACTATTTTATACATACATATCCTTTTATAAGACTTTATTATATTTATTATTTAAAATAGGAAATAATATTATCCCATATAATCATATATAAAAAATACTTAGAGATACTTTGTATTTTGGGAATATTTTTAACTATTATTGGATAATTTGGTTGTATTGATTTAAATTATTGGAATAAATTTAATTTATCCAAAATTATGCATTAGAGCTTTATAAAGTAGTGCTAATGCTTTGCAATAGGAATTTTAATAAATTTTGCGACTACACCTTATTTTTAATGCATAATTTGGATTTATCTTATTAACCATAAAAATCCAAAAAGAATGGGTTGATGAATTAGGTAAATTAATAGAGACCTTTTGCCTAAAAATTTTAAGAGTTTATAAAATTTATTATCTAAATTTAAAAGCTTTAATTTTAAGAGTTTTGTATGTATATTTAAATTTACTAAAGCTATACCTATTAAAACTACACTAAACCAAGGAATTATAGGAGCTAAATCTACTGTATATCTTGGCAGATGTAGAGGCTTTTGTAAAATATTAAAAAAAGGGTGCATATTTAAATTAAAAAAGTTATAGCCAATTAATATAATTAGGGCTAAAAAAATAGACAAATAGCCTCTATTAACAAATAGCAAAGCTAAAATAGATAGCACTAATATTGAGTGAAGTATCCCAAAATATACCCATGCATTAGGAAAAACAATATATGTACTAATTGATACTAAAGCAGAAGCAATAGCTAAAATAAAAACTCTTTTTTTAACCTTTTGCCAATTTATACCATTTTTATGTACTAAAGCTAGACTAATTCCTACAACTAATAGAAAAATTGTAACTATCAAGATTCTAAAATTTATCCAAAAGGTATCTTGGGTAATTCTTATATCTATAAAACGAAAGTAGTTTAAATCATATGAAAAATGAAATATTATCATCAAAAATATTGCAAAACCTCGCAATATATCCAAACTATCAATTCTATTCATTAATCTTCTTGTATATTCTCTTTATCCATAACTAAACCAACTACCACAAGTGCGATTACAAAAAGTACTACTATTATAACAACCAAATAGTACATCTAATAATCTTTAAGAAATAGTTCTAAAAATCTCTCTTCTATTTTTGCAGGTTTTCCATTTTTTAGATAAACTAAAACTATTTGCATCTCAAAAATCTTTTCATTATCTTTAAATATCTCTTGCAAAAGGGTAAATTTAACCCTACTTTTATCTATAATCTTACTCTTTACCTCTAAAATATCGCCAAGTGTTGCTGTTTTTAAAAAATTGCAATTTAGAGAGCTTACAATATAGCCACTATTTGTATCTTTATTAAACGGTGTTAGCCCCGCTTGAAATAAAACCTCACTTCTAGCTCTTTCGCAAAAGTTTATATATTTAGAGTGATATACAATACCACCAATATCTGTATCTTCAAAATAAACTCTAATTTTCATTATGCACTAAGTGCCATTGGGCGATTTAATTTTATTACCATATTATAATACTTTTTAGATATATTTGTATCACCTAAAGACTCATACAGTCCAGCTAAATTATTATATAAAGATACTAACTTCTCTTTAGATGTTTTATCTTTAGCTTTCTTTAGTTTTGGCACTATTTTATTATATCTCTCTAAAAATGGCTCCCATGCTGCATACATAAAAAATCTATCAATATAGTAATCAAGCCACTCAAAATGAACTAAAGGCTCAGAGTTAATTAAATTTAAATGATACCACCCCTCTTCTATTGCCTCATCTACTAATTTTGGTGCTACTTTTACTATTTGATTATCTATTGATTGTAATATATTTTCGTAGTAACTAAACATAAATGTTAAATACTCTACTCTATCTTCTTTAGTTTGTAGCTCTTTTAGTTTATCTTGTAAAGCACTATTTATTATAAATCTCTCATTATCTAATTCCTGTACAAAAGGCATAGAGAGCAATTTATCAATTAACTCTTTATCTATAGAGATATTAAAGTTTTTAGATGCAACCTCTATTAAATTTATAGTAAAAAATCTACTATGTGCTAAGACCTCTAAAAGCTTTATTAAATTAGTATCACAGTTATCTAAAAAGTGTAATAATATATCTTTTGTATTAATAGGCAGTTTTTTTTGCCCTTTTTTATAAGCAATAGATGCTAAAGATAACCAAAAAGGCTCTCCTTTAGAGCTAAGAGCAATAGCCTCTTGAAGAGTTTTCTCTTTAATACCTGATAATCTTAAGTATCTTATTGAGTCTTTTTTTATAAATGGCTTCATCTCATAACTTTTAACTACACTAGACCAGCTTTGGTTACATTTTTGCCAATTTAAAGGCTCTTTAGAGGTAATTAAAAAGAGTGCGTCTTTGCTAATATATGTAATTAAATCCCTAACCCAAGCATCTTTAGAGCAAGGTGTGCTAGAGTTATATTCGCTTAAAGTATCAATATTTTCTAAAATAAATACACAATCTTTAAATGAGTTTTCTTTTAATATTCTATGCAAATCTGCAACAAAAAATTGATATAGTTTATCTTCTATTCTTTTAGCGTCTTCTTTTTTAATTTTTTCTAACTCTTTTGTTAATTTATTTTCTAATATTTCTTTTGCAATATCTAAAATATTCCTGTTTTTTGGAGGTTGAATAACTTTTTTAATCTCATGAAAATATGGTAAATCAGCAGCATGCATTAGAGGACTATGCTCATAGCGCTTATGCCACAAAATTGCATATGCCTTCCAAAGAGCCATAAAGTTAAAATCATATTTTTTCTCAAGCTCTTTTGCAATATGCATAACTGCATTTTGAGGCTTATGAAGCAATCTATCTCTAAAATCTATTTTCATATAGATAATATCTTTAGACTCTTTTAAATATCTATTTATAATATTATCTATAAAAGTACTTTTACCACTCCCATTTTTACCATATACATTAAAAACACGATATGTCGAACGCTCACCAAAAAGCTCTCTAAATATACCTTCTGCTACTCTTCTATCAATATATGGTGTAGTTTTATTTTCAACTTCATTTAATGACAAAATTATCCTCCCTACACCTTTTTTATGTATTATATCAAAAAATATATAAAACTTCAATTTTGATATAAAAAATAACAATATCTTGATTTTATGATATTATTAACTTTATGGAAAATAAAGTAATAGTAAATAAAATTTTAAGTGCAACACTTGATGGATTAGATGCAAAAGTTGTAAGTGTTGAAGGCTCTTTAACTAAAGGTTTGCCAAATTTTAGCGTAGTTGGGTTAGCTAGTAGCGATATTCAAGAGGCAAAAGAGAGGGCTAAAAATGCTCTTTTAGCTAGTGGTTTTGAGCTGCCACCATTAAAAATTACTATTAATCTAAGCCCAAGTGATATTAAAAAAAGTGGTACGCATTTTGATTTAGCAATATCACTTTTAGTAGCACTTGGCGAAGAGGAAATAACTCATAAAGAGCTATTTGTCTTTGGAGAACTAGGGCTTGATGGCAAGGTTAAGAGTTCATCTTTAATATATCCTTTAATTTTATCTCTAAAAGAACAAGGGTTCATAAAAAGTGCAATAGTCCCAAAAGATACGCTAAAAGCGCTAAAATATATTGATGGTGTTAAGTTTTATGGGGTTGATAGCTTAAAAGAGGCAGTAGAGATTTTAAAATCAGAAACTCTGCCAAAAATAGAGGAAATTAATAGCACATATAATCAAAAAAAGATTACACTTGATAAAGATTACTACTATACAACAAATTATAAAGAGGATTTTAAAGATATTTTAGGGCAAGAGTTAGCTATAAGAGCTGCTTTAATTAGTGCTGCTGGAATGCATAATATGCTACTTAATGGAAATCCGGGAAGTGGCAAGAGTATG
>Ga0256843_1003814_pt1 | contig 10286 bp, 10 predicted proteins | sample AlvinellametaG_FD_191572 | JGI IMG/M metagenome (GOLD analysis project Ga0256843, IMG submission 191572) | Pompeii worm associated microbial communities from hydrothermal vent at the East Pacific Rise, Pacific Ocean - Alvinella | ecosystem: Host-associated > Annelida > Integument > Unclassified ... | reverse complement strand
GCAAGAGATAAAATTTTTTATCCTTTGATATGAAGTAGGGGACAATCATTTCAAATTATTTCAAAATGATTTTCAAAATACCTTTTTTAAGCATTTCCAAATTCAACAAATATTCTGCTTTATCAAAATATTCCCTTAAAGGTTTTTGGGTTTTTAGCCAACCGGCTCCGTCTGTTATCCAAATAAATTCAATTCCCTGTTCGTTCCAATATTCGTTCATCTTAACATATTCGGTAGCAGTAGATTTTAGTTTGGAACCGCCACCGCCATAAAAATTAACTTCAATGAAGTATAATTTTCCATTGTTATTGACAACATAATCAATTCTGCGCGATGATTTATCTACTTTTATGTCGATATTCCATTCTTTTTTGATTGTTTTGGCTGTTGCTTCTTTTAGATAACTCAAATTTAGTTCTTTACAAGCATTTTTTACATAATACTCAACTAAATTTTCCATTTGATGTCCGCCACGGTTTTTCCTACCGTTGCTGTCGATACCCACTTCAACACCTGTGGCATAATCAACAAAATTTTTGATTTTTTTATCCTTGGCTAAATCTCCTAAACCTGTATTGATAAAGAATGTTGCAATTTTTTCTGCTTCTGTTTTTGTTGGGTTTGTTATTGATAAATCAAAAAAATCATACTTAAAATTTATCGGATCAATGAGAATATTGAATTTTTGATCTGCTTTTTTCTTAAATCTGATAGCCAACAGCAAAGGAATTGTATTGATGATTTTGGGATATTCTAAAATCAGATTGGTAAGTTCGCTATGAATATTTTCTTTTCCGATTAAATAATTCAGCAAGTTTAATTCCTTTTCAACCGGTTCAATGTTTTTGTAAACTTTTTTCCAATTTACAAAGTAATCCCACAATGTTATTCCTTTGATTTTTAGTGTTTTAATGAAATATTCAAATAGCTCATCATCGGACTTCAAACCTAATATTTTTGTCAGCTTTTTCATATAATGTTGGTAATGAGTAATTCGGTTAATTTTCCACGTTTTTCAGGATTTGCATTGATGTTTCTGCGGGCATTTACTCTTAAAATATTGAATGTCGCATATAAATCATCAAAGAAATTATCCATAGGATTTTTTCCTTTTACGTCAGAATTGCTTAAAATCCATTGATGTCCTTTTTGATCCAAAAGTTCGCAGAATTCTTTTAATCTGATTTGTTCGGCATCATCAAAAGCATCTTTTGAGTAGGAATTAAAACTAGATGTTTCACTCAATGGTTTGTAGGGCGGATCAAAATAGAAAAACGTATTATCATCGGCAAATTTTAGTGTTTCCGAATAATCTCCGTTTAAGATTTCAACATTTTGAAGCACCTTTGAAACAGCTCTTAAATTAGGCTCATTGCAAATTTGCGGTTTTTTGTAACTTCCGATTGGCACGTTAAATTCATTTTTGCGGTTTACTCTGTATAATCCGTTAAAACAAGTTCTGTTTAAGAAAATAAACAAGGCGGTTTGTTTTGTTTGTTCTGATTTACGGGTATTAAACAAAGCTCTTTTTTCGTAGTAATATTCTTTTTTCTTTTCAGGTTTATCAGCTAATTCGTGATATTCTTTTTCCCATTTTGATAAAATCTGAATTAAATTTTCAACGTCATTTTTTATGGTTAAATAGCTGTTAGTTAAGTCGGTATTTATGTCGTTTATAATGGCACGTTTTACATTTGGAAAATTATCCAATATCCAAAATAAAACAGCACCACTTCCTACAAAGGGCTCAATGTAGGTAAAGGGTTTATCCATAATGTTTTGGGGCAAATTTTCTTTAATTTGCTCAATTAATTGCGTTTTTCCACCGGCCCATTTCAAAAAAGGTTTTGCTCCCATAATTCTGTTTTAATAATACTACAAAAATACAAATTTATCTCTGAATTCAAATTTGAACTTCCGGAGGTTGGAAAAATAGCTCTTTTGGTTTTTTATGCAGTGGATTTTTCAGCGTTGGCAAAAACCAAATGTGCTATTTAGCGATGGCATTTTTTTATCAATGTGATTTATTTCTTTTTTCGCTGGCAGAGAACCAAAAAACAGCAATCGTTTCCGGCAATGTAAAATAGCTTGTAGCAGATACAAAAAAGGGAACTGATTGAATCAATTCCCTGATTTTATAATTATTTTGTTTGATTATTTATTACAGCTGATCAAAATTGACATCGGTAAAGTCGTCAGTCGATAAATTTTCTTCTTTTTCGGCTTCATCTTCTTTGGCAACTTCATTTTCTTTAGCCATTTCGGCTTCTTCCGCGGCTTTAAAATCTTTTTGATGTCTTTCCGAAATTACTTCTTCGCCTTTTTCTTTGATAATAAAGTCGGTAACTTCGTTTAACAGCTCTTTAAATTTGCCAAAATCTTCTTTGTATAAGTAGATTTTGTGTTTTTTGTAATTAAAAGTGCCGTCTTCATTCATGTTTTTCTTGCTTTCGGTAATTGTCAAATAGTAATCACCGGCCTTGGTTTCTCTGACATCAAAGAAATAGGTTCTTCTGCCTGCTCTAAATACTTTAGAGAAGATCTCTTCGGGTTTTTTGTATTCTTTTTCGCTCATTTTCCAACTATACTTTTAGAATTTTTATGCTACAAATCTAATAAAAAAATAATTCAAACAAAAAATAATTTTTTTGGAATTTTGCCGAATTATAGACTAAATTTGCAAATCATTTGAATACAGGTTTATGTTAAACAGAAGGAATATACGTTCTAAAGTAATGCAAGCGGCATTTGCCATGCAACAATCGGGCTCTGATAATTTGCCCGCACAAGAAAAATTATTGACACAGAGTTTTGACAATATATTTAAATTATATGTATTGAATTTGATGCTGCTAGTTGCTTTAAAACAAAAAGCGGCCGAAGAAATAGCCATTCGTTTAAATAAAAATTTTCCGACCGAAGAAGACCTTAATCCCAATTATAAATTTGTTAACAACCGCATCTTAAATTTATTGGAAAACAATGAATTTATCAAAGCCTTTGCCAAAAAATACAAGTTAAACAAATGGGAATTGGACAAGGAATTGGTCAATCATATTTGGCAAAAAATTAAACAATCAAAACTCTATAAGGATTATATGGCAGACAAAACGTCTTCATTTGAAGATGATAAAGAATTTATTTTGGCATTGTATAAAAATTTTATTGCACCTGAAGTCAAATTGCATGAGTCGTTTGAGGCTGATGACAGTCATTGGGCCGATGATATTGCCATAGCCAATACCATGGTTATGAAAACCATAACTGCGCTGAAAGAGGACAAGCCCTTTAACAACTTGCCACCTTTGTTTAAAGACGAAATGGATAGAGAGTATGCCATAGATTTGTTTAGAAAAGTGATTTTGAATGATAAGGAATTGACCCAATTGTTAGAAGGCAAAACCCCCAATTGGGAATATGACCGCATTTCGGAAATAGATAAATTGATTATGAAAATGGCCATAGCCGAATTTTTATACTTTCCATCTATTCCTACCAATGTAACGATTAATGAGTTTGTTGAGATAGCCAAAGAATTTTCAACGCCTAAGAGTAATATATTTATTAATGGTGTATTGCACAATGTGGTTAATGATTTGAAACAACAAAACCGGCTCAATAAAAATGCTCGTGGCCGTATTAACTTTAAAAAATAAACTTATAAATATAGTGATTATGAAAAAAATAATGCTTCTATTTAGTTTGACAGCTTTCTTGATGATGGCTTGTAACAACGACAATCCTGCTTCTAAAATAAAAGACGAAAATCTTAAAAAAGCGCAGCAAAAGCGGGAAGAAATGAACAAATTTCCTAAAATGGCATTTGAAACCAAAGAGATAGATTTTGGAACCCATAACGAAGGAGATATTTTAGATACGGTTTTTAAATTTACCAATACAGGTGAAGTGCCTTTGGTTATTACCAACGTCAAAACCAGTTGCGGATGCACTACGCCTTATTGGCCAAAAAAACCTATACAACCCGGCGAGTCAGATGTTATAAAAGTGCGTTTTAATACCAATCACAAACCCGGTAAGCAAACCAAAACCATTACCATACATGCCAATACCAAAAACTTGACCGAAGTGGTAAAAATCAAATCATATAATATACCAAAAGACAAAAAAGGTAAGGAAAAATTGGACAAAATCAATAAAATATTAAATAATAAAATTGATCCTAAACAATTGAAACTGAAATAATATTTTGTGTTTTATTAACGAATTTGATGAGGTTGTCTCAAAAGACCAAATTATCTGTCATTCCGAACGCAGTGAGGAATCTCATGATTGATAATCAGTAAGTTGTCGTTTCAATAATTTATTCTTTAATTTATAAAAAATACTTTTGAGACAGCCTTATCTTTTCATTTGTATATTTGTATAATAGCCGGTTTGACGGCAATAATTTTAATAGTCCATGAAGGCCAAAGCACAATTTAGAATTGCTTTATATTTTTTTGCATCCATAGCTTTATTGGGTTTAATATTGCGTATGGTGCCGGTTTTTCCGCTGGGAATCAATTTTAGTAATTATTTGCATGCCCACTCACACGTGGCTTTTTTGGGTTGGTTGCATGGGGCGTTTATCAGTCTGATTTCTTATATATTTTTAAAAGATAAGTTGCAAACCCGACTATTCAAATTTATATATTGGTTTACGATTATAAATATCATAGGAATGTATTTTTCTTTTCCCATACAAGGTTACAAACTGTTTTCCATTTTATTTTTATCCCTGTTTTTGATCGGCACTTATATGTTTTTATTCTATTTTTTTAAACACAAAACCGATACGGAACGTTATCCGGCCACCTACAGATTTGTCATAGCAGGTTTGTGGTTACAATTTTTATCGAGTCTGAGTCCCTGGTCATTAGGCCCTATAATAAAAATACTGGGTAAACAGTCCAATTTTTATAAATATGACATTTTTTATTATTTGCATTTTCAATATAATGGTTGGTTTTTGTTTGCCACTATTGGTTTGACTTTGTATTTATTAGAACGACGTAATATCAAATTACCGGCCAAGCAAGTACAACGATTATACCGTTTGCTTTTGGTAGCGGTATTTTTCGGTTATTTTTCCAATACACTTTGGGCTAATCCGGGGTTAGTATTTAATATTTTGGCTCTAATAGGTGGCGCTGCCGAGATTGCAGCATTTTTTGTTTTGTTGCAAATATTGAATCGCTACCATCATTATTTACATCATACCATCAGTGATTTTTCGTATAAAATTTTAATTTTGGTATTAGCGACTTTTATGCTCAAAGCTGTCTTGCAATTTATGGGCTCTTTTCAATATTACGCCGATTTGAGTTTTCAAATTCGTGATTTTATCATAGGTTATTTGCACTTGATTATGTTGGGTATTTTTACACCTTTTTTGCTAATATTGGGACACGAATTTGGTTTTTATACCTTAAAAAAGAAAGCATTTTGGTTGTTTTATTCCGGATTTTTAATTACCGAAACGCTTATTTTTACACGGGCGGTGCTGGTTTGGTTTAAAATTACTGCGCCTACTGCTTTTTTTAACCGCGGTTTGTTTATTTTTACCTTATGGATGGTGCTGGGTATATGGTGGTTCAGCTTATTAAAAACAAAAGATAATGTCACAGTATAAAGAATATCAATTTATATTGCAATCGCCGGAAAATCAGCGAGAAATATTTATAGCATTGCTGGCACAAGCCGGTTTTGAAGGTTTTGTAGAAACCGGACAAGGTTTTTTGGCCTATACTGATACAACTATTCATCCGGACGAAGTTTTAAAAGATTTGAACTGGCCGTATCAATTGGAAGAAAAAAACATAAAAGAAGAAAATTGGAACCAATCTTGGGAACAACAAATCAAACCACTGGTTATTGACAATCGTATTTATATTAAAACATCCTTTCATCCCGATAAAAAATTACCTATTGTCATTACTATTGATCCCAAGATGAGTTTTGGTACCGGTCATCATGAGACCACTTATTTGATGATTAAGCAAATGTTAGAAATAGATTTGCATGCTAAAGATGTTATTGATATGGGGGCAGGCACCGGTGTATTATCAATATTGGCAAAAAAAATGCATGCCAACAATGTAACAGCCATAGATAATGACAAATGGGCTTATGAAAACATGATTGAAAACTTTGAGAAAAATAAGACCGGAATGATCAAGGCTATACATGGTGATGCAAAGGTGCTTTCAGATTTGCCCGCTGCAGATGTGTTTTTGGCCAATATCAATCGCAATATTTTGTTACAAGACATGCATCAGTATATATCCAAAATAAAATCCGGCGGCTTGTTAATTTTGAGTGGTTTTTATCAGCAAGATGTCCCTTTGCTTGAAGAAGAAGCTTTAAAATACGGTATGATATTTGAAAGTAAACGGGTAAAGAATGACTGGACAAGTTTAACATTTAGAAAAAAATAAGCTTTAAAAACGGTTTTTTTTAAAGCAATTTTAAGTTTTTGTGGCAACTTGTCGATAATTCAAAAAAAATATTTATTTTTAAATTCTAAAAATATACCTTATGACTGAGAAGCATTCACCCAAGCAAAAACAAAAAAACACCCAAACGGATTTGTATAAAATCGTTTTATACAATGACAATATACATACTTTTGATTTTGTAATTGATATGCTTATGCGCTACTGTGATCACACACTTTATCAAGCCGAACAATGTGCCATGTTAACACATTACAAAGGCAAAAGTGTGGTTAAAAAAGGTACTTATGATAAACTTTTACCCATTGCTTCCACCTTATTAGAAAAAGGTTTAAGCGTTGATATTGAATAATAAAAGACACTTTTTATATGTTTAAATTGAAGTTGCAACATACATTTTTATATAAAACCGGAATAATTTTCCTTTTCTTGATGTTTTTTGGACAGGTGCAAGCCCAAAATTTTATCATTCACAAAGTGGAAGACGGTCAAAGCTTGCGTGATATTGCCAAAATATATCATATTGCTCCGTCAGATATAGTTAAATACAATGCCGATTTGGCTACCGGAGCTTCTTTACAACCGGGACAAAGTATTTTAATACCTAAACCCGATGCCGTGATTAAACCGGCAGATTCAATAAAATTGGCTGACAAGCCGGTTGATTATAAATACCATACGGTTGGTGATAATGAGACCTTATTTAGTTTATCCAAACAATACCATTCCAAAATAGAAGATATTGTCAAACTAAACAATGTAGAAGGCTATGATATAAAATTGGGTCAAATATTAATAATCCCCATTTATCCGGACGAAAACGCGCCTAAAGTGATTGACACTTTAAAATATACTTATTATGAAGTGCAACCCAAACAAGGTAAATGGCGTGTAGCTTATGATCACGGTATTACCATTGACGAGCTTGAACGACTCAATCCGGAAATAGTAGGACAGACCTTAAAAATTGGACAAAAATTAGTCGTTCCCAAGTTTATTGCCAGCAAAGAACCTGTAAGGGATGAAAAGCATTATATTTATCATGATGTGCAACCTAAAGAGACTTTATATAGTTTATCCAAACAATATAATGTCAGTATTGATGACATAAAAAAATTAAATCCTGAAGTTGCCGAAAACGGTTTAAAATTCGGTCAAACTATCAAATTCCCCAAGCATAAAGACTTTAATGATGAAGATAGCACTAATAAAATAACCGATTTTGATAAAAAGATCAATGAGTTGATCCAACCCCAAGATACTATGCAGGCGCAAACTTACACGGGAAATAGTGAACCAATCAAAATCAACTTATTGGACAGCATGCGTTTGGATAAAGTTTACCGTTTGGCCATACTTTTACCTTTTAAATTAAAAGAAATTGATAATACAAGTGATATTTGTGATAATTTAGTAGACAATAAAATATTGAGTTATTATTCCGGTATTAAATTTGCTATAGATTCTTTAAAACAATTAGGTTTGAATGTAAATTATGATGTTTTTGATACGCAAGGCTCTCCTTACGTTACCGGCAAAATATTAGAAATTACCGATCTGTCCGATTACGATTTTGTGATAGGACCGGTCAAAAAAGATAATATTGATAAGGTTGCTCATATTTTAGAATATGATAACACACCGGTAGCGGTTCATCATTATAAAGGAGATCAAAAATTTCGTAATTTGGTTGTTACCACTACACCCAATAAGGATTTGGAGCTTCATATGATACAATATATAAAGGAACAGGCTAAAGACAAATCGATTAAAATTATTTATGATCCTACTCAAAAAACCATAGCAGACAGTTTGGCCGTTAAATTGGATGTGCCTGTGACCAAGATCGCCGGTAAAGAAACCAAAAAAGGTTTGTCTATCTATGTAGATGATATAAAAAAAGGTATAGACAGTCAAAAAGACAACTATGTTATTTTGTTATCCAATGACGATTCATTTATATTTACCGTTTTATCTACTTTGAATTCTTTAAATAACAATGACAACATAACTCTGTTTACTTTAAATGACAAAAGATTGTATGAAGACGATACCAATGATAGAATGAATATTTTTCTATCTAATTTAAATTATCATTTTCCTGCCAAAATGCAACGTTTGATAGATCCCAAACTGGCAAAAAAATTCAAAGAAACTTACCATACGTTACCTGACTTTACCGCTATAAACGGTTTTGATACTACTTTTGACTTATTGGTGCGGGCTGCCAATGCCGATAATTTATTTGAAGGTTTGCAAAAGATTGGCCGCACCACTCAAACTTCCAAAGTATATTTATACCGGCACAATCCCGAGACAGGTTTTCAAAATCAAGGAAGTGTGATTTTAAAAATCGGTAAAGATTTGGATTTGCATAAAGTTGAATAGTTATGTTTTATATTTAATACCAAGTCGACTTAATAAGTAGTCCCATATTTTCTTTCCTTTTGGCTTATTCTGTGTTGTAAATACAAGTCTGATCAACCTCTGCATTTTGTTTTTTGTTTAAACCTAAAATAATACCCAAACGACATATAAAATAGTCCAATATTTCGTTCTTTTCATTTATAATTAGGCTTTAAATCAATGAAAACCTTATTTAATTAAATAAGACGCTTGTTTTGATAAATGCTTCTGTTTTTATGCTTAAGTTAATTAAATCTTTGTGCCATAATTATAAAAAAAAACAGAGATGAAAAGATTTAGTATTTTATTATTATTTAGCCTTTTGGCTTTTGTAAGTTGTAAAAAAGAAAAAGACGAAAAGAAAACGGAGCCTAACGGTCAAAAACTGAAAGAGATGTTTGAAAACAAACGCAGCGAAGCTGTTCAAACTTTTCAAATTGATGCAGCCGCCGGCGGGACCATTACTGCAAGTCAAGGCACTGAAATTGTATTTCAACCAAATACTTTTTTGCTCAATGGAAATCCTGTGACAGGTAATGTAGATATTGAAGTCATTGAAATATATGACCGCGGTGGCATGGTATTACAAAATAAACCGACAACAGGCGTTCGCCCTAATGGTGATGAAGAAACCTTAATATCCGGTGGCGAATTATTTATACAAGCTAAGCAAGGCAACGATGTTTTGTCAACCGCTATGCCATATCATGTAAACACGGCAAATGATCCTCAGGGTAGTTTTAACAATCCTATGCAAGTTTTTAAAGCCGGTGACCAAATAAATGATGATGACAAGTGGGAAGAAGCAGATGAAGATCAAGATGCACATCCTGATTTTGCAGAAGTCGGAGAACGACAAAATGGTACCGGCCAATGGGTTATTTATTACTCATTTGATACCAGTAGCTTTGGTTGGACTAATCTTGACAGATGGTATTCGTATAACGGGCCTTTAACGACTTTAAATGTTTCAGTGCCGGAGCCTTATGATAATACCAATTGCGAATTGTTTGTTTTGTATGATGGTGAACCCAAAGCTTTGGCCAGATTAGATAGATATGATGCTGCCACAGGCATGTTTACCGAACATTTTGGCAAATTGCCGGTTGGTATAGACATACACATTTTAATGACCAGTATTATAGATGATGTTTTACATTACAGTATAATAGGATTGACCTCAGTGGCTAACGGGACAACAGCTACCATGCCCGAACCGCAACCTACTACCGAAGCGGACTTAATTGATGTGATAAATGCTTTGCCATAAAGTAAATTAACGTGCGTTCGACATATTAAAAACTATATAAAATGGCGTAACCCAATGATTATAAAATTATTAAAAAACCGGTAGATAAAACCGGTTTTTTTTGTATAAAATTTATTGGCAAATGAAATGTTTACGTTACTAATTTGTTATTTTAC
>Ga0256843_1003813_pt1 | contig 10290 bp, 14 predicted proteins | sample AlvinellametaG_FD_191572 | JGI IMG/M metagenome (GOLD analysis project Ga0256843, IMG submission 191572) | Pompeii worm associated microbial communities from hydrothermal vent at the East Pacific Rise, Pacific Ocean - Alvinella | ecosystem: Host-associated > Annelida > Integument > Unclassified ... | reverse complement strand
TTCACTTACACCAAATTTTAAAGTATCTAAATCTTTATAATCAATATAATCAATTTTCATTTCACAGAATTTACATCTTTTTTTTCCGTATTTTTTTCTTTCGTTCATTTTATTTCCTTTTAGAATGGTATATCTTCTTCGTCTATATTTATTGACGGAATATTTTCGTTTGGATTTTGCATAGCTTGTTGAGGCTGTGCTTGTTGTGTTTGTGGTTGAGTTTGGTTATAACCTTGGTTATAGTTTTGAGGTTGTGAATAATCATTTCCACCAGTATTATCTCTTCCACCTAAAAATTTAACTTGTTCAGCAATAATCTCATGCTTACTTCTTTTTTGTCCACTTTGATCAGTCCATTGATTTAAAGATAGTCTTCCTTCTACTAAAACTTGACTACCTTTTTTTAAGTATTGGTTTGCAGTCTCAGCAGCTCTACCAAATACTGTAATATCAATAAACATAGCTTCTTGTTTTTTTTCTTTTGTAACAGGGTCAGAATATACTCTGTTTGTAGCAAGACCGAATTTTGCAACAGCAGTCCCACTAGGAGTATATCTAAGTTCTATATCTCTTGTAAGATTCCCTACTAAAATTACTTTATTATACATTGTTATTTAACTTCGCTTACTTGTTTTTCCCAAATAGCTTGTTCTTTTTTGTTTTCATATTTTACAGTTATAAATCTGATTACATCTTCGTTAATTCTTAAATTTCTTTCGATTTCTTTAATTGCACTACCTGGAGCTTTATAATAAATGATTGTATAGTATCCTCTTTTATTTTTTTGTACTTCATAAGCTAAATCTCTAGTACCGATTTTATCAGTAGCAGCAATTTCTCCACCATTTGTAGTGATAATATTTTGAATATTTTCAATATGTTTTGCAGTTTCTTCGTCTGTTAAAGTAGGTCTTAACACGAATAAAGTTTCGTAATTTTTCATTATTTCTTCCTTTTGGTTTTTTAGCCCTTACTTATAAATCAGTATAGATTCATAAGAGCAAGGATTTTGAAGCAAAATTATACAATAAAAATATTTTTTTTTCAATATTTTATGATAAAATTATAAAATATCATATAAATAAAGGATAAATATGAAACATATTTTTATTGCACTTATAGCTATGCTGTTTTTTTTAGGATGTGAAACTACTACTCATCAACCACATCCAAAAAAACATAAAGAAAAATATTATCAAAAAAAGCTATGTAAAAAACTTAAAGGAATAATGGAATATAGATTAAAAGATAAAACAAGAGTAGATTGTTTAACAGATGAATATGCAATAGAAGTAGATTTTGCTAAAAAATGGGCTGAAGGAATAGGTCAAAGTTTATATTATGGTTATATGACTAATAGACAACCTGCAGTAGGTCTTATTTGTAGTAAAAAAGATAAAAGATTTTTAAATAGATTAAAAACTGTGGCAAAAAAAGAGAATATTAAAATATTTGTAATAGAAAAATAAAAATGTTATAATTTTGTAATATTAAAAAATATTAAAGGAGCTAAAATGGGCTTTTTTTCCAGTAAAGAAGATAAAAATAAAAAATATGATTTTTCATTTGTAGATGAAAAAATTAATAATTTAAAAAAGACAGGTGTATATTTATCTGAAAAAGATGAAGCAAGATTATCATCAAATAATCCAATAGAAAAAATTAAAGCTATTTTTGAAATAGAAGAGAGAGAAAATTTTTATTGGAACAGATTTAAAAATACATATCCAGTAGGTATGTTTGCTGTTACACCAAAAAGAAAATTTATAGAATGGAATAGTGATTTTGAAAAAATTACAGGATGGAATGGTGATGAATTAAAAAGTATTGATAGTGCAGCAAAAGTATTATGGCCAGTAAATCCAAAAGAGTGTAAAGTTTGTAAGATTGTAGGTCAATATGATATGAAAGAAAAAAAAGCTGGATATGGAACAGCTGAAATAGTAGATAAAAAAGGTGAAACTATTCCTGTGTTTGTATATGTTATTCCTATTTTTAAAAACAATGAATTAGATAGAACATATGCAATTATTAGAGATAGAAGAGAAGAGATTAATCAAAGAAAAGAATATTTAGAAAAATCGATAGCTCCTTTAATAGAAAGATTAAAAAGACTTGCTGATAAAGATATTCAAGATTTAGTTGCTATTGATAATGAAGATCTAAAAGTGCTTGAAAGCCCTATAAATCAAATTATTATAAATTTACAAAATATTATAGGTAAAATTGATGATTCTGCAATTCATATTAATAAAGATTCAAGTGAAACAAAAAATATGCTTGAAGATAGCTTAAATTGGGCTACAAATGATTTTCAAGTAACTCAACAAGATTTAAAATCAAAAGCACAATCACTTGATGAATCAACAGCTTCTATTGAAGAGATGGTTAGTTTAATTAAAGATATAGCAGATCAAACAAATTTACTTGCACTTAATGCAGCTATTGAAGCAGCAAGAGCAGGTGAACATGGTAGAGGATTTGCTGTAGTTGCTGATGAGGTTAGAAAACTAGCTGAGAGAAGTCAAAAAGCAACAAATGAAATATCTTCTACTATTTCAGTTGTAAAAGATGCTACTTTTTCTATAGTAAGTGAGATTGATAATAGTATTCAAGATAGTGATAAATTAGTAGGTGTATTAAATAATATTAATGAAAAGATAACATCTATTGAAGAATATGTTAATATTCTAAAACAAGAAATCGAAGAATTCAAAATTTAAAAAAAGGATACAAAATGAAAATAGTAGTAATTCAAGGACCAAATTTAAATATGCTTGGTGTTAGAGAAACAAATATTTATGGACCAATGAAATTAGAAGATATTCATAATCAAATGAAAGTAGTAGCTGAACAGAATGAATTTGAAATAGAATTTTTCCAATCAAATCTAGAAGGTGAAATTGTAGATAAAATCCAAGAATGTCTAGGTGATGCAGATGGAATTATTATAAATCCAGCAGCATATAGTCATACATCTATTGCAATTAGAGATGCTATTAGTGCTGTACAAATTCCTACAATTGAAGTGCATATTTCAAATATTGCAGCAAGAGAAGATTTTAGAAAAAAATCACTAATTTCAGATGTATGTGCAGGTACAATCGCTGGATTTGGACCATTTAGTTATCATTTAGGAATGATAGCAATGATTCAAATTTTAAATGAAATCAAAATGATGAGAGAGCAACAAGCTAAACAAAATGGATAATTTTATTTTAAATGGTGAAAATGAAATTTATTACGAATGTGGATATTCGTGTGATAATGTAATATATCTAAACCTAGGTGATGAAAAATATTTCATCACTGATGGTAGATATACTATAGATGCTAAAGAAAATGCAAAAGCTGAAGTAATAACTACAAAAAATTTATTAAAAACCACAAAAGAATTACTCCTAAAAAAACAGATAAAAAAACTAAAAATAGATACTAAAAAATGGGATTATGATAGTTATATTTCTTTATCTAAAATTGTAACTTTACAAAATATTTCTGACTATTCTCATAAAAAAAGGATGATAAAAACTCCAGATGAATTAGAAATTATAAAAAAAGCAGTTTTTTTAGGAGCGAAAGCTTTTGATGAATTTAAAAATGAAATTGAAGTAGGGCTTGATGAATTTGAACTTAGTTATAGATTTAAAGAAAAATTAACATCAAGAGGAAAAAATGATTTAAGTTTTGAGCCTATTGTAGCTATTAATGAAAATGGTGCTAAACCTCATGCAATGGTAAGTGATAAAAAACTTAAACAAAATGATATTTTACTTTTAGATGCAGGACTTAAATATAAAAGATATTGTAGTGATAGAACTAGAACTATTGCAATAAATGATAATTTATCGATGAGTAAAATTCAAACATTTAAAAATAAAGAGTATCAAAAAATATATGATATTGTATTAAAAGCACAAGAAGAAGCTTTAAAAGCTATAAAAGTTGGAATGAAAATAAATGAACTTGATAAGATAGCTAGAGATGTAATTCAAAATGCTGGATATGGTAAATATTTTGTACATTCATTAGGTCATGGAGTAGGGCTTGATATTCATGAATGGCCTTATGTAAATAGTAGAAATGAAACTATTATTACTGAAGGAATGGTATTTACTATTGAGCCTGGTATTTATTTACCAAATAATTTTGGTGTAAGAATAGAAGATATGGTTTGTATAAATTATGATTCGAGTGTGGAGATTATGAGTGAGTATATTTAAAAATAGTTTTTTTCCTTATCATAAAAACATAGATAGATTTAAGCATACAGCTTTAATCGGAATAGGGTGTAATTTAGGTAATTGCCCTAGAAGATTTAAAAAGTTGTTTTTATATTTAAAAGCTCATCCATTAGTTGAGATATCAGATACATCTATTTTATATAAAAATCCACCATTTGGATATTTAGAACAAGATGATTTTATAAATAGTTTGATTATTTTAAAAACAAATCTTTCACCAAAAGAATTATTGTATTTTTTACTTCGTACAGAAAAAAAATTTAAAAGAAAAAGAAGTTTTAAAAATGCTCCAAGAACTTTGGATTTGGATATTATTATGTATGATAATGTAAAAATAAATGATAAAAAATTAAATTTACCACATCCCCATTTTAAAAATAGGGATTCAGTAATTTTACCTTTATATTTTATTAATCAGTGATTTTTAGTTTTAGTACATGTTTTTTTAATACAACTGTTCCAAATATACCTTCATATACTTTTATATCATTTATTTTAGCTGTTACTATAATCTCTTGTCTTTTATCATCATCAAAAATTACTTCACTTTCAAATATTACAGTATCTCCTACTTTTATTGGAGCTAAAAATTTAGATTTTGAATTTGTAAGTACTACATATGGATGATTTATTGTAGCCATAGCACAAAAATCAGCAGCACCAAAAGTAAATCCTCCATGAATTAATCCTTCATCATCTACAGCCATATCTTCTGTAGCTTCAAATTTTACTTTTGCATAATTTTCACTTTGTTCTATTAATTTACCACATAAATTTTGATTTATTTTTTTATGAGTATTTAAATCTATTTTATTTTCAGTTTCTTCTAACATTTTAATCCTTTAATATTTTTTGTGCTATTTTATCTAAATCTTTTTGAATTATTAAAACATCTTTATATTTTTCTTGTAAATATGGATAAGTAATTTGATAAAAACTATCATCAAATAGATTTATACACCATATATTAGGAGTAAAAAATTCTAAATTTAATTCTAAATCATTTATACATCCAAGTTTACTTCCTATAACTAATAAACTTTTTGCATTAAAATATTTAATAAAATCAAACATATAAAAATTTTTTGTTATAGGTACTTTTATCCCACCAGCACCTTCAATAAGTAAAATATCACAAAGTGGTTTTATTTTTTTATATGCTTTATCTATTTTATCAAAATCTACTTCTCCAGCTACTATAGGTGCTGCTGGAAGTTTGAGTTGTATGGGTACTATGTCGTTTAAATTTAACTTTTTGAAATTTTTATTATATTTTTTAACTTCATCAAAAAGAATTTTTCCATCAAGTGGTGTATTTTCTACACCAGTTTCTATAGGTTTAAATACACCAATTTTATATCCCATATTACTAAATTGCTTTATTAAAGATAAAGTAGTATATGTTTTTCCCATATTTGTATTATTAGCTGTTATGAAAATATTCATTATTTTCCTTCATTTATTGAATGATAAACATATTTTTTATATTTATTACTATAAAATTGTATCAATAATTTTTGTAAAGTTGGCTCAATACTAGGATAAAACCAAGCATTATTACTCATTGCTATTATATATTTTGGTTTTTGTTTATATAGATTTTCATTTGTAACTTCATAACATATCGCATTTAAAAATTTTATATTATTTATTGAATATGTTTGAAAATTTTTTGCTGCTTTATAATCTTCTGCACCATTAAAAAATATTTTATTTAATAATTTTTTACAACAAGGTAAAGGAATATATTCTCCAAAAGGTACTAATATATGTTTATTATATATTTTATATGTTCCTTTATTAAATAAATATGTAGAATTATAATAAGCATTATTTTTATAACTTAAAGCACCTGTGATAATAGTAATATTATTAGATAATTTTAATAATCTATTTAAGAGTTCTGGATATTCATTTAGAGCTAAAGGAAAAATAGTTTCTGGTAATACTACAACATCATAATTTTCTTGTATAGCTTTGTTTATATATTTAAAGTTATTATTTATTTCTATTATTATAGAGTTTTTATTCCATTTTTTATTTTGAGGAATATTTGTATTTATTGTTTTTATTTTTAAAGGAGCTGGTTTGATAGGTGGATTTAATATATAAAAATATGTATGAGGAAGTAAAATATCATATCTAAACCAATCAAATCCAAAAGGTTTAATAAATTGTAAACCAAAAATAAAAAATAAAATTATCAAAAGTTTAAATCTCAAAAAAGTTAATAACCAAAATATAATCCAATAAAAAACACCAATAGCTAATATAATAAGTGGGATTAAAAATGTAAGATTATAATATCTAAAACTTAGACTTATCCACCATAACCAAAAAATTGATGTAAAAAATCCTATCCAAGGATAGCTTTTTATATTTTGTTTGAAAAATAATATCAAACCAATTAAAATTAAAATTGAATTAAAAGCTTTATTATCGATTTCAAAATGTATCAAATATAAAGGAAGTGATAAAAAAATAGCTATAATTAAACTACTTTTGATATAATATGTGTTAAAATATCGTTTCATAAAAAACTCCTTAGGAGAAACTTAAATTTAAAGGATTTACATGACACCATTATATGCTGCAGAAGCCGCTGGACAACAGCCAGGAATTATTGCTTCACTTTTACCATTACTTATTTTATTTGCTATTTTTTATTTTTTAGTGATTTTACCACAACAAAAACAAGCAAAAAAACATAAAAAAATGGTAGAAGAACTAAAAAAAGGTGATAAAATTGTAACTGCTGGTGGAATTATAGCAGAAGTGATTAAAAACGAAGAAGATTTTATCAAAGCAAAAATCAATGATAATGTAGAAGTTAAGATTACAAAAGATGCAATTGCTAGAAAGTTAGACGAAGAAACTAAATAAAGGTCAAAAATGAAAATAAGCTATAGATTAGTTATATTTATCTTAGCTTTAGTTTTTGGGATAGTTTTTTCTATCCCTACTTTTACTCAAAGTGAAGGGGCTAAGGTAAAATTAGGACTTGATTTACAAGGTGGAATGTATCTACTTTTGGGTGTAAAATATGATGAGGCTATTAAATCAAAGCTAAAAACTACAGCAGCCACAATTAGGTATATTTCTCAAAAAAAAGAACTATATACAGATGATATCACAACAACTGATAATAGTGTAAAATTCACATTACTTGATAAAGATGATATGAAAAAAATGGATAAAGAATTAAAATCTTTACAAGGGTATGAAATAAAAAAAGATATCAAAAAAGATGAGGTTGTTTATACATTAAAAATAACACCTAAAGAGATAGCAGCAACTAAACAAAATGCTATTGATCAAGCTATTCAAACAATAAGAAGTAGACTTGATGCTTTTGGTTTAAGTGAACCTAGTGTTACAAAACAAGGAAAAGATCAGATTGTAGTAGAACTTCCTGGAATTAAAACAAAAGCAGAAGAAGAAAGAGCTAGAAAACTTATCTCAACAGCTGCACATTTAGAACTTATGCAAGTAGATACTTCTCATAATCCTACTACTGCTGCTGAAGCTGCTAAGTATGGAGATAAAATTCTTCCAAGTAAAGATGGAAGAAGAAATTATGTAGTAAAAGAACTTCCTATTTTAGATGGAAGTATGGTTACAGATGCAAGGGTAGGGTATAATCAAGCAAACCAACCAGTTATTAACTTTACTTTAAATAGTGAAGGAGCTAAAATATTTGGTGATTGGACAGGAAAACATGTAGGTGATTATTTAGCTATCGTAATAGATAACAAAGTACTTTCAGCTCCAGTAATTAAAGAAAGAATTGGAGGAGGGGCTGGACAGATTACTGTAAATGACCCTCAAGAAGCTCATGATTTAGCGATTGCACTTAGAAGTGGAGCTTTACCAGCACCAATTGTATTACTTGAAAAAAGAAGTGTAGGACCATCTCTTGGGGCTGATAGTATTAAAGCAAGTATGTTTGCTTTAATTAGTGGATTTGTATTAGTTGTTGTATTTATGATTTTTTATTATGGATTAGCAGGTGTTGTAGCAGATGTTGCTTTATTTGTAAACTTAATTCTAATTATAGCTGTAATGGCTTTATTTGGAGCTACTTTGACATTACCAGGTATGGCAGGGATTGTACTTACTGTAGGTATGGCAGTCGATGCGAATGTTATTATTAATGAAAGAATTCGTGAGCTTATTCGTGAAGGTAAAAGTATCAAAAAAGCGATTGAAGGTGGATATGCAAATGCTATGAGTGCTATTGTAGATGCTAATATTACTACTTTAATTGCTGCATTTGCTTTATTTGCTTATGGAACTGGAACTATTAAAGGATTTGCTATTACTATGGCTATTGGTATCATAGCAAGTATGCTTACAGCAATTCTTGGAACTCATGGACTTTGGGAATATTTAGAAAAAAAAGCTAAATTAACTCCTAAAAGTTTTGGAATAAAGGTTTAATTATGGAAATATTTAATCAAAATAAAACTTATGACTTTATGTCAAAAAGAAATCTTTTTGTTTCTATATCTTTACTTTTTATTATCTCTTCTTTAGTACTGATTTTTACTAAAGGATTTAATTGGGGTATCGATTTTAAAGGTGGGACAGTAGTTCAAGTTAGATTTGAAACAAAAGCACCATTAAATAAAATAAGAGAATTAGTTTCTAAAAAATATGAAGGTGTTAGTGTTACAAATTTTGGTAGTGATAAAGAGGTTATTATAAAATTTCCTGTTACAACTAAAAATTCAGTAACAAAAGATATGGGTGATACTATTTCTGAGATATTAAAACCTCTTGGAAAATTTGAAGTTAGAAGAGTTGATATTGTTGGTGCAAAAGTTGGAGGTGAACTTACAGAAAAAGGGATAAAAGCTTTAACTTTTGCAATAATTGGTATTTTAATATATGTAGCCTTTAGATTTGAGTGGTCTTTTGCGGTTGCTTCAGTTTTAGCATTAGTTCATGATATTACTATTTCACTTGGATTTGTGAGTTTATTTAATATAGATGTGAACTTAGATGTATTAGCAGCACTTCTTACAATTTTAGGGTATTCTTTAAATGATACGATAGTAGTATTTGATAGGATTAGAGAAGAGATTGTTACTACAAAACAAAGAGATTTAGCTAGTTTAATAAATAGCTCAGTTTCTAAAACATTATCAAGAACAACTCTAACATCATTAACTACATTTTTTGTTGTACTTACATTATATCTATTTGGTGGGGATATTATCCAACCATTTAGTTTTACATTACTTGTAGGGGTGATAGTAGGGACTTATTCATCTATCTTTATAGCATCACCACTTTTAATTTGGCTTGGATTTAAAATAGATGATTTTAGAAAAAATCTAGCTGAAAAAGAGAAAAGAAAAAGGGAAAAAGAGAAACTTAGACAACAGTTTGAACAAGGAGTTATGTAATGGATTGGGGTAAAGTAATATATATATTTTTTTCATTGATGTCACTTACATCAATAGGTGGATATTTGTATGATAGTACAAGTGGGGTTTTACTTTTTATTGCACTTAGTGTAAACTTAGTATCAACGGTATTAAAAATTGGGGTAAAAAATTTATTAGCAGCAGAGCTTTTTGCTGCTAGTTTAGTAGCTGATTTACATTTAATTCCAGCTACTTATTATGAAGTTGTAAAACATGATAGTCATTTAGCATTATCACTTGCTGTAGGTGCTTTTATGGCAAATATAGTATCATTTGTATTTGCTTCAATAGAACTTGCAAAAAGTAGAGATGAATTTTAATAAGGAGAAAGAATGCAGTATAATCCACAAGAGATAGAAAAGAAATGGCAAAAATTTTGGGATGAAAATAATTCATTTGAACCAAGCGATGATTATTCAAAAGAGAAAAAATATATTTTAAGTATGTTTCCTTATCCTAGTGGAAGAATTCATATGGGACATGTAAGAAACTATAGTATTGGTGATGCTCTAGCTAGATATTATAGACAAATGGGATATAATGTACTTCATCCAATAGGATGGGATAGTTTTGGTATGCCAGCAGAAAATGCAGCTATTAAGCATAAATTGCAT
>Ga0256843_1003812_pt1 | contig 10292 bp, 10 predicted proteins | sample AlvinellametaG_FD_191572 | JGI IMG/M metagenome (GOLD analysis project Ga0256843, IMG submission 191572) | Pompeii worm associated microbial communities from hydrothermal vent at the East Pacific Rise, Pacific Ocean - Alvinella | ecosystem: Host-associated > Annelida > Integument > Unclassified ... | reverse complement strand
TTATTTTAAAGAATCAATAATCAACAATATTTTATATATTACTAATAGCACTAAATATATTATTTCAAGCTATATAAATAGTATAAAAACTGATATTTCTATCCATTTTAATCAAATAGAACAAATAAAACAATTAAAAGAAGAAAATAGAGAATATCAAAACTATATAGCAAAAATGAATCCTCTAATTGCCCAAGCAATGCAATTAAAATATTTTAAAAATATAGATACACCAAATCTTACTTTTACATCAACTATCTCTTATGCAAAACTTCCAGATATTACAACTATATATATTGATTATAATAAAACTATCACTTCACCTAAAGGTTTAATATACAATAATCAAGCAGCAGGAGTAGTTTTTAAAAATTTTAAAAATTTCGGAGTAGCAACTTTAAATAATAATCCAAAAACAACATATACCGTATTTATAGGAAAAAATAAAATCCCTGGTGTTTTATTTGGTGGTGAAAAAATAGTTATTAAATATATTCCAAAATACCATAAAATAAATATTGATGATACTGTAATAACTAGTGGTCTTGATAAAATATTTTATGAAGGTGTAAATGTTGGTAAAGTTAAAAAAATAATACAAAAAGAGTTATATCAAGAAGTGATTATCACTCCTTTTTATAATCCTCTTCATCCTAACTTTTTTTATGTAGTAAATTAAAAATTATAATCTTGTGGCAATGGGTCTATCTCATTTGTACTACATCCCACAAAAAAAGCTAATATCATAATTATTAATAATATATAATTTTTCATACTTATCCCTCTAATCCTACTATTTCACCTATTTGTTTTCTTAAACCTTTATCCATTCTCATATTATGATATGCCCATCTTAAATAATCAAAATCACCATTATCAGCTACTTCTTGAGCTGTTAAACCTTTATATTTACCTACTTTAAATCTAAATTCTAATTGTTTATCTTGCAAATAATAATTTAGTGAATATCTTAAATCAAAATCTAACTCATATTCTGTTTGAGTCAATAAATAATCTATATATGAAGGATCTTTTTCTATAACATCTATAATTTTTTCTCTTTTATATTTACCTTGATAAAATTTATCATATAAAATAGGAGAGTTTGTTAATTCTATCAATTTTTCTACAGAATAGTTTTCCAATAAATAATCAAGTAATAATTTTAAAACAATAACATCCCCTAAAGCATCATGAGCATTAATTTCTATATTATGTTTTAGTGCTAATTCTTCCTCTTTTTTATATAATCCTAAAGAATATCTATTTATTTGTAAAGAATGTCTATCTTCAGGAAAAAGATGTTTTAATACTCTAAATGTATCAATAACTTTCATTTGATTATCAAAATCATCTCTAAATAACATCTCCAAATCAAATTTTGCATTATGTATAACTAAAATATTTTCATTTATATTTAATTCATTTAATCTTTTATATGCTTCTGTATCTTGAAGTCTTTGAGCACCTTTTATTTTTTCTGGTGTAATATGGTGTACTGCCATAGCTTCATAACTAATCTCTACAGGAGGCATACATAAAGTATCATAAATCTCCTCTATTTCGTTGTTTTCATCAGTTACAAGAAAACTAAGCTGTAAAATTCTATCATGCTCTTTTACACCAGTTGTTTCTGTATCAAGTATTACAAACTTCAAACTTATCCTTTTTTTTATGAAATTATAACATTTTAATATAAAATTAAAAATTTTATGCTATTATAAAAATAAAAAGGACACTAATGGAGACATTAAAAATTGGAAAATATGAATTCAATTCAAGATTAATCGTAGGAAGTGGAAAATATCCAGATTTTCAAACTACAAGAGATGCTACTTTAGCTAGTGAGGCTGAAATGATTACAGTAGCTGTAAGAAGAGTAAATATTACTAATCCAAATGAAGAAAATCTTATGGATTATTTCAAAGACACAAATGTTAAAATTTTACCAAACAGTGCTGGATGTACTACAGCTGAAGAAGCTATTACAACTTTTAGACTTGTAAAAGAAGCAACTGGTATTGATTTAATCAAACTTGAAGTAATTGGTGATACTGCTAAAACTTTATATCCTGATGTTATGGAAACATTAAAAGCTTGTGAAGTATTAGCAAAAGATGGATTTACTATCATGGCCTATACAAATGATGATCCAATCATGGCTAAAAGATTAGAAGATGCTGGAGCTCATGCTATTATGCCTTTAGCTGCACCTATTGGTAGTGGACTTGGTATTCAAAATAAATATAATGTATTATTTGTAAAAGAAGCAGTAAAAGTACCTGTAGTTGTAGATGCTGGAATTGGATGTGCTAGTGATGCTGCTATTGCTATGGAAATAGGAGCTGATGCAGTACTTACAAATACAGCTATCGCTCAAGCAAAAGATCCTATTTTAATGGCAAAAGCTATGAGAGATGCTGTAAGAGCTGGAAGAAATAGTTATTTAGCTGGAAGAATAGCAAAAAAACCTTTTGCTACTGCAAGTAGTCCAATCGAAGGACTAATAGAATTTGGAAGAGATTAATTCTCTTTCTTTTTTGTTTTTACATAGAAGATACCATAAGGTATCTATCTATTATTTATTAGAATTTCTTAGAATTTACATCTTCTAAAATTTTTCTACTCATTTCATCTATCTCTTTAGTAATTTCATTTAATTCTTCAACTGTTTGTTTATTAATTTCAGTTTTTTCATTTACATCTACGATAGCTTCTGTACTTGTATTTACATCATTTGTTTGATTTTTAATATTTTCAGCCATTTCCCCAATAGACTGAGTAAGTATACTAATAGTTGTATTTATTTCATCTAAAGATTTTTGAGTTTTTTCTGCTAATTGTCTAACCTCATCAGCTACAACTGCAAATCCTCTACCATGTTCCCCTGCTCTAGCTGCTTCAATAGCTGCATTTAGAGCTAATAAGTTTGTTTGATCTGCAATCTCTTTGATTACATTTACTACATCTTTGATAGCATTTGCTTGACCTGCTACATCACTTCCTTGATTTGCAGTTTCAAACATACCTTCTTTTAATTTTTCCATCATATTAGTAAGTCTTGTAAGAGCATCTGACTGTTCATTTGACACCTCTACAAGTTTATTTGTTTCTTCTTGTAATTGTGTAGATTTTTCATCTAGATTTAATCCATTTTCTTTATTATCTCTTAACATATTTACAATAGTATCACCCATTTGATTAATTGTTTTTGTAAGTTTTCCTTCAGGATTTTCTATTCTAGCAGTAAAATCATAACTTGAAAATGCTTCTAATACTTTGTTAATTTCATTTAAATTTCTACCAACACCTTTGTTAATAGTATCACCCATTTTATTGATAGCATTAATTAGTTCTTGTAAAATTTGATTTTTTGGATTTATTTCTAGTCTTTGAGTAAAATCACCATTTGCAAATTTTTGTAATTTTTCAATAGTGTAAGTAATAGATCTATTATCATCTTCTATAAGCTCAGCAGTTTTTTCAATATTTTCATTTACAACTTTAGCCATTAATCCTATTTCATCTTTACTATCAATTTCAATTTTATTGATAGATGATGTTTCTTTATTTAAATACCTAAAGAAATCTAAAAGACCATTTTGGAATTTTCTTAGATTTGTTGTAATCTCCTTAATAATAACAATTAACATAAAAATAATAAATAAAATAATAGCCGTATAAATAACCATATCTAAAATAAGGGCTGTTTTATATTCAGAAATTTTATTTTCCACCATATTATCCACATCTTCTTGACAAAAATGGATAACATCATTTAAAAGATTAATTTTTTTAGTCATTAATTTAAAAAATTCTTCTCCATTCTCTTTTACAAAAAAGCTATTACTAAGTTCAATTAAAGCTTTTATAGCTGGTGTATCATTTACTTTTACTACCTTATCAAGTTGTTTAATACTTTCACCATTTTCATGTGCAACTACAACATTTTTCATCCCATTTTCATATTTTGTAAATGTTTTTTGTAATTGATTTAATAAAGTTAATTCTCTAGGAGTAACATTTGGTAATGATTTATATTCATCTATTAATTTAATTAATAATTTATATTTACTTTCTACATTTTTAGCATATTTATCTTTTCCTCTAATTACATAATTTTTAAAATTATGTATAATTCCACCATAACCAATAATTGTTTTTATTTGTAAAATAATAGCTTTTTTTGCTACATCATTTAATAAAATAGATTCTATTTTTGCTACTCTTTTTACAATAGGTGAATTCATTTTTTTCTTGTAATACTCTATTTCTTTATCATTTGCATTATTAAAAAATTCTCTTTGAAAAGAATGTTGCTCAGCTACAAGTACACTAAATTTACCAAGCTCACCTGCTTTAAAATATCCTCTTGTAATAGCACCAGTACCTACTGCTCTTTCAATTCCCATTCTTTCTTTCATTTGTAATAAATTAAAAGTCGCTGTTAACGATTTTGTAATATCAGCAAAAGTTGATATTTGATTTACTTTATTTACTGCATCTAATAATTCACTATTTAAATTTGTATAATAACCAATAGCTTTTTTCACAGGAACAGAAAGCTCATCTACTTGTTGTCTAATTTGATTTAATTTTTTTAATTGTATTAATGAATCTTGAATTTGCTTTGCTAAATCTTTATTAATCTTTTCTAAATCTAACTTATGAACTACATGTAAAAACTCTATTTTTTTTTCATCAGTAAGTTTTCTTTGAGCTAATAAAATATTTTTAAATTTTTTACCTTTACTACCTAAATATCCAGCAGTAGCTCCTCTTTCTTTTTGTAATTCATGAACTAAATTAGAATCCACTTTTGTAAGATGTATTATAGAATCTAATGTATTTAAAGTATCAAGCTGTGTTTTGTCTACATAAATTGTCTTTGAAATTAAAAATAACAATACAATAATCGGTAATGTGACTAATAAAATCAGCTTTGCCCTAATAGATAAGTTTTTAAACATTTCTTTACTCCTCTTTTTTTATTATTTTAACACAAAAATCGACAAAAGTTACAAAAATATTACTTTTTATCTATTCTTGGTAAAGTTATCCCTTTTTGCTTTAAATATTTACCACCTTTATCTCCATAACTAGTATCACACATAGTATCAGCACCTAAAAATAATAATTGTGCTATTCCCTCATTTGCATAAATTTTAGCTGGAAGAGGAGTTGTATTTGATATTTCAATAGTAATATGCCCTTCCCATTCAGGTTCAATTGGTGTCACATTTACAATAATTCCACATCTTGCATAAGTTGATTTTCCTACACATACAGCAAGTACATCTCTTGGCATTTTGAAATATTCCACACTTCTACATAAAGCAAAGCTATTAGGTGGTATGATACAATCCCCTTTTACTTCAACTACATTTTTTTTATCAAAATTTTTAGGATCGACAATAGTAGTGTTTACATTTGTAAAAATCATAAACTCATCACTTACTCTAATATCATATCCATAACTACTTACACCATAACTTACTATACCTTCTCTTACTTGTTTTTCACAAAAAGGATTTATCATATCAAACTCTTTTGACATAGTTCTAATCCATTTATCTGATTTTATACCCATTTAAAAACCTTTTTTTTATTAAAATTATATCAATTTATGTTAAAATTAGAAAATTATAAAAATTTAAGGAGAAATTATGACTTTTAATGAAATCAAAAAATTAATAGAGATTTTCGATGAAAGTAATTTAACAACACTAAATCTTAAAGACGGGGAATTCGCAATAGAATTAGATAAAAATGTAACAACTGCACAAGTAGTAACACAAACTCAAGCACCTGTAGCAACTCCTGTAGCTACACCAGCACCTCAAGTAGAAGCACCTCAAGCAACTACAACAGAAGTAAGTGGTGATACTATCAATTCACCAATGGTAGGAACTTTTTATCAAGCTCCATCACCAGAAAGTCCTGCTTATGTAAAAGTTGGGGATAAAGTAAAAGCAGGTCAAACTGTATGTATCGTAGAAGCTATGAAAATTATGAATGAAATTCAAGCTGAATATGATTGTGAAATTTTAGAAATTTTAGTAGAAGATGGGCAAGCAGTTGAGTTTGATACTCCATTATTTAAAGTAAAAAGAGTTTAAAATGAGTAAATTAAAAAAAATTCTTATAGCAAATAGAGGTGAGATTGCACTTAGAGCTTTAAGAACTATTAAAGAGATGGATAAAGAGGCTATTGTTGTTTATTCAAAAGCAGATAAAGAAGCAAGTTATGTAAAATTTGCTGATTTAGCTGTATGTATAGGAAAAGATGTATCAACTACATCTTATCTAAACATTCCAGCTATTATCTCAGCTGCTGAACTTGCACATGCTGATGCAATTTTTCCAGGATATGGATTTTTAAGTGAAAATCAAGATTTCGTAGAGATTTGTGAAGCTCATAATATTAGATTTATTGGACCAAGTATTGAAAATATGAAACTAATGGCTGATAAATCAAAAGCAAAAGAAGTAATGAAAGCTGCAGGTGTTCCTGTAGTTCCAGGAAATGATGGTGCATTACAAGATGCTGAAGAAGCAAAAAAAATAGCAAAAGAGATAGGTTATCCTGTTATTTTAAAAGCTGCTAGTGGTGGTGGTGGTAGAGGTATGAGAATCGTTGAAAATGAATGCGATATTGAAAATGCTTTTACTTCTGCAAGTAATGAAGCTTTAAGTGCTTTTGGGGATGGAACTATGTATATTGAAAAATATATCAAAAATCCAAGACATATCGAAGTTCAAATCTTAGCAGATAAACATGGAAATGTTTTACATATAGGTGAGAGAGATTGTTCACTTCAAAGAAGACACCAAAAACTAATAGAAGAATCACCAGCTATTTTACTTGATGATGAAACTAGAAAAAATTTACATGAAACAGCAGTAAAAGCAGCTAAATATATAGGATATCAAAGTGCTGGTACTTTTGAATTTTTAGTAGATGCTGATAAAAATTTCTATTTTATGGAAATGAATACAAGACTTCAAGTTGAGCATACTGTAAGTGAAATGGTAAGTGGGCTAGATCTTATTGAATGGATGATTAAAATTGAAGAAGGTGAAAAACTTCCAAGCCAAGATGAAATTGAGCTAAAAGGTCATGCAATAGAATGTAGAATTACAGCAGAAGACCCTGAAAAATTTTATCCAACTCCAGGTAAAATCACTCACTTAATCACACCAGGTGGAAGAAATGTAAGAATTGATAGTCATATTTATTGTGGTTATACAATTCCAAAATATTATGATAGTTTAATTGCTAAACTAATCGTATGGGATGAAGATAGAACTAGAGCTATTGCTAAAATGAAAGAAGCTTTAAGAGAATTTAGAATAGAAGGTATCAAATCTACAATCGATTTTCATATCAAAATGATGGAAAATCCGGACTTCGTAACAAATAACTTCGATACAAAATATTTAGAGAGATAAATTTTTTTCTCTTTTTTCCCTTTTTTGATGTATAATAAATAAAAAAAGGGGTTTAAAATGATAACATTAAATGATATAAATACAAGTTACATTTTAAACAATATTTATCTTAATATGATCAAAATAAATGATGTTAGTGAATTAGGATATAATCCAAAAGCAGAAGATATTATGTTTGATTCACTAAATACACAAACACCTTTATTTACTCAAAATTTATTAAATTTCAATGATACTATTGGATATCTTCAAACAGCTGATGATGCACTAAATAATATAGATGATTTAGTAAATACTCTAAATGATTTAGAACAAAACCCAAGTAATAATCAATCACAAATAAAAGATATTCAAAATACTATTTCAGATATTTTACAAAACACTACATATAATAATATGCAAGTATTTGGAAGTGATGTAAATATTGGAGACAAAAAGATAGATTTAGGAATAAATATAGATAATTTAGACCTTACAAATCCAAAAGATTTAGAAGAATTCCAAAAAGCTATAGAAAATACAAAAGGTGATATTGAATCTTTTTTAAATAATTCAACAAATAGTTTAGATTCTGTATCTACAAATGACAATTTTTTAGATACAATAAATAAAGATAATTTAGTAATAGATTCTTATCTATTAGCCACAGCACATAATGAGGAGTATTTATCTCCTTTGGTTGAGCAACTTTTATTCTAAGGAGGATAAAATGACTATAAATACAAATAATATAATGAATAATTTACAAACAAACCTAATAAAATTATCAGCACAAGATAAAATAGATAATTCAAATAATACAGCTGATAAAATGTTATATGATACTTTAAATAGCAATATGATGCAATCACAACAAGAGATTTTAAATTTTAATGATGCTGTAGGATATATGCAAATAGCTGATGGAGTACTTTCAAATATATCAGACCAAACAAATCAACTAAATACATTAAGTGTAGCTCAAAATAATGCAGCACTAAATAGTGACCAAAAAGCTATGATATCTTCACAAATGCAAGATATTCAAAACAATATCTCAAAAACATTATCTGAAACTACTTATAATGGGAAAAATGTATTTGGTGGAGAATTTAATGTAGGTAATATGAGTGTAAATATGAATATAAATAGTGATAGTTTAGATATTTCAAATCAAGATTCAATACTTGCTTTTCAAAAACAAATAAATACAGCAAGAAGTGATATAGGTGCATTTATGAATAGTGCATCTTCAAATGTGGATAATTTAACTACAAAAGTAGTAAATGAAGCAAATTCTAAAAGTAATTATGAAGTAGATGTAGCTAAAACTGTAAATGATATCAATAAAGACAAACTCAATTTAAATGCATCTTTATTAGCACAATCACATAATCAAGATATTTTAGCTAATAGTATAAAAAGCCTTTTAAGCTAAAGGCTTTTATTTTATAAATTGTATATCTGCTTTTGCTCTTAATTTATCTATAAAATCTTTAAGTGCTTTTTGTTGTTTTTGTTTTAATAATATTTCATATATTTTTCCAGCTGCCATTTTATAAGGAATAGGTTCTAATCCATCCTTTTTAATAATATAAAATATAGTTAATTTATTTTCAAACTGAATGATTGGTGTAAAAGTTTTTTCTTTAAATTGAGATAAAAATCCCATTAATCTAGGATTTACTTCATTATTTTTTAATACCATATCTTGTATTGAAACATTATCATTTGTAGATAAAGGATTTGAAATAGCTTGTTGTAAAGCTTGTTTATCATCAGAAGAATATTTAGTTACTTCTATAGCTTTTGGTAAAGCAAATTCTTCTTTGTGTTTATTATAATAATCTTTTATCTCATTTTCTGTAATATTTACATGTAATGTTTGTAATAATTTATCTCTTTGTAATTTTGCTTTGATTTGGGCTTGAAGCTTATATAATTCCCCTTTTTGTAATAAATAATTTTTGAAATTAAATAAACTCATCCCATTTCTAGCAGCTATTTTTTTCATTTCATTATCTATATCAAAATCATCTACATATATTCCTCTTTGTTTGATAATAGATTTTAACACTGCTTGGTCTATTAGATAAGAAACAGCTGCATTTTTATCTACATTTAATTCTTTTTGAGTTTTTTGTATATCATAGCTTGTAATTGGAATATTATTTACAATAATCGCTAATTTATCAATAACTTGTCCATATAATGAAAACACAACTAAAACAACACTAATTAAAAATTTCATTTCAATCCTTTAATATTTCTGAAATTGGTAATTCTCTTTTTTTTATTTTATCTACTCTTTGAGAAATTACACATACATATTTACCATCTCTAAAAGATGGCTTTACAACTGAATAAGGAGGAATTTGACCATAATAAGTTTGGTTTGTTTCTGTGTCTATAATAGGAGTATATTTATCTATCATACATCCCATAGCTAACACACTACCCTCACCTATTATAATCCCATTACCTATTTGAGTTTTTGCACCAATATATACATTGTCATTTATAATAGTAGGCATTGTTTTTATAGATAAATTACCCTCAATCCCTACAAAACTTTCAATATGACAATTTTTTCCTATTTGTGCTCCAATTCCAATAACGGAATTATACTCTATTAAACAACTTTCATCAATATAAGCCCCTATTTCTACAAAAGCAGCTTTAATAATACTCCCTTTTGCTATAAAACTACCTTTTTTTATAGTAGAATTTTGTAAAACTTTTATACCTGCTGTTTCAAATTTAGAATTATCCCAACTATCAAATTTTAAAGCCACATTATCATAAAATTTATGAGTACCATTTGTCATCATATAATTTTGTGAAGTTTTAATATATAAAAT
>Ga0256843_1003811_pt1 | contig 10295 bp, 10 predicted proteins | sample AlvinellametaG_FD_191572 | JGI IMG/M metagenome (GOLD analysis project Ga0256843, IMG submission 191572) | Pompeii worm associated microbial communities from hydrothermal vent at the East Pacific Rise, Pacific Ocean - Alvinella | ecosystem: Host-associated > Annelida > Integument > Unclassified ... | reverse complement strand
GGCTTAGTGTGCCTCTTTGTAGATATGTGTCGCTTTTTGTACGTGGAAGTTCAGTCCGATCTCTTTTTCGCTACATCCAAGAGCCAGAGCGACCATTTGTGGCATATGAAGTACCGGAAGCTCCACATCACGCCCGATAACCTTACCGATGTCATCTTGGTAGGTATCCATCTTGAGGTGACAGAGTGGACAAGGGGTAACCATAAGATCTGCATTGTTGTCTACTGCGTCGATCATGGCATTTCCGGCCAACACTTCAGAGGTGTGGTTGGCTTGAAGCTCCACATGGAACCCACAACACTTGTTTTTATGATCGTAATCTACAGGGTGTCCTTCAAGAGCCTCAATGAGCTGATCGAGAGAAGTAGGGTTGTATGGGTTCTCTCCGCCGTTGACATTGTGGTGAAGCTCTGATGGGCGGATGTTATGACACCCATAGAACGGTGCAATGTTAAAGTGGCTTAGCGGTACTTCTACTTTATCTTTGATCTTCTCGATACCGTAATCTTCGATGAGGGCATAGAGGAAGTGTTTGATCTCGCTGGTTCCTTTATACTCAAGGCCTACTTCGGCAAGTTTTTCATTGACACGTGCTTTTAGTTCAGGATCTGTGTCGAGTGCATGTTTTGTCATGGCCGAGTTGAGCTGACAGGTGTTACAGATGGTGATCATCGTAAGGCCAAGCTTCTCTGCGTAGCAGATGTTACGGGCATTGAGTACATGTGCCAAAAACTCATCGAAGTCTTGTAGGTGACTGGCTCCACAACAACTCGCCTCTTCAAGAATGGTGATCTCGATGCCAAGTTTGTCGGCTACTGCAAGGGTAGATGAGAGTAGCTCCGGGGTGGATTGTTTGGCAGTACATCCGGTAAATAGTGCATATTTTAATGTGCTCATCATATCTCCTTACAGTTTGTTCGTTTGTGAAATTTCAATGAGTTTCTGGATCTCACTGAGGTTTTTAGATTTTGGTACATTGTCTACAAATGGTAGAGAGTCGCTAAAGTGGATCTTACCGGCTTTGAGCATCTTAATGGCTGTTTTGAGGTGTTTGTACATACCAAGATACCCCTCAGAGTAGATGACAATATCGGCCTCGTCGAGGAATCCGTGCTTTTTAATGCTGCGTACGAACCCTTCTGCGTGACGGGTTGCTACATTGCTTACAGCCACTTTCTGCTCGAACTGAAGGTTATGCAGCTTGGTGATCTTCTCGATTGGGTTGATCTCTTTTGGACACGCTTCGGCACACTCGAAACACTTCACACAGTCCCAGACACCTTGCCCTGGCTGTGCGGTGAGTTCAAGACGCTCTTTTCCGGCCTCGTCTCGGGTATCGACAGTGAAGCGGTAAGCCGCAACAAAGGCAGCCGGGCCGAAGTAGTCTTCGTTGACTTCAATGACAGGACACGCATAGTGGCAGTTACCACACTGGATACACAAGTCTGCATCGAGGAATTTGTTGAACTCTTCGATGCTCTGTTTTGTCTCATGCTCCGGGTGAGGATCGATCTCGGCAACGACAAACGGTTTGACGGCTGCGTGTTTGTCCCAGAAGTCTTTTTTGTCGATGATCATATCTTTGACTGCACGTTTGGTACTTTGTGGCTCGATCAGAAGCTCATCGCCAAAGAGCTCTACAAGCTCAAGGGCGTTTTGCTTACACGCCAAGGTTGCTTTACCATTGACTTTGATACCACACGCCCCACAAATACCGTGACGGCAAGAGCGGCGGTATGAGAATGAACCGTCATGCTCCCACTTAATGCGGTTGAGCAGATCGAGTACCAGCTCATCTTTGCCTACTTCCATCTCATAGTGTTTATAGTAGGGAAGGTAGTCTGTCTCAGCGTTGAATCTAAAGGTTTTTAGGGTTACTTTTCTTGTATCGCTCATCACTACCTCCTTAGTATGATCTTTCTTTTGGTTCGAACTTGCCAAGTGTCACTTCACCCCACTCGGTAGTGATGTTGAAGTTCTCATCCATGTAGGCATAGGTGTGTTTAAGGAACTTCTCGTCATCACGCTCAGGGAAGTCCTCTCTGTAGTGTCCACCACGGCTCTCTTCACGCACAAGAGCACCAACAACGATGAACTTACTAAATTCAAGCATATGCCCAAGCTCTAACGCCTCTTGCAAGTCGGTGTTGAAGGTGTTTGATTTGTCGTCGATACGGATGTTCTTGAAACGCTCAAGAAGCTCGTCAATGAGTTTGAGCTGCTTCTCTAGTGACTCTTTGGTTCTAAAGACACCGGCGTTGGCTGTCATACCGTTTTGTAGCTCCTCTCTAAGGCCCGGAACGCTTTCGGTACCGTTAGAGGTTTTGATGCGGGTTAGCTCATCGAGCATTCTTTGTGCATCGGCCTCTGTGGCTTTTTTGAATTCGACACCCTCATCGAGTGCTTTTACCATATTCTCCCCGGCGTGGCGTCCAAAGAGGAGTGCTTCGAGCACTGAGTTGGCACCCAAACGGTTGGCTCCGTGTACAGAGACACAGCTACACTCACCCGCAGCGTAGAAGCCGTCTACCAAGTCACCTTTGGCATTTTTTTGTACCTGACAGTCGATGTTGGTAGGGATACCACCCATAGAGTAGTGGGCAGTTGCCGAGATGTGGATAGGCTCTTTAAGCATATCTTGCCCCTGGAAGGCGATGGCAAGTTCACGAAGCTCAGGCAGACGGGTAAGGATGATCTCTGGATCGAGGTGTGTCAAGTCGATATTGACAGACTGTCCGTCTTTTCCGACACCACGCCCTTGGCGTACCTCTTCCATGATGGCACGAGAGACAACGTCACGCGATGCAAGTTCAAGTGCATTGGGTGCATACTTTTCCATAAATCTTTCACCTTTGGAGTTGTAGAGGCGTCCTCCTTCACCACGAGCCGCTTCAGAGATGAGTACCCCCGAACCACCCAGTCCACTTGGGTGGAACTGCACAAACTCCATATCTTCAAGCGGTAGTCCGTGACGCGCTACGATCGAGAGTGCATCACCGGTGTTGGCGTGTGCGTTGGAGTTGAAGCGGTAGGCTCTTGCGTGTCCACCGGTTGCAAACATCACCACTTTGGCATTAAAAATAGCCGGTTGTGAGTTACGGATGTCATATGCGGCAACACCGTAGACTTTTCCATCTTCATATAGCAAGTCTGCACAGTACCACTCGTCAAAGACTTCGATACCTGCACGGAAAGCCTGTTCATAGATCGCTTGTAGTACGGCAAGTCCGGTTCTGTCTTTGGCGTAACAGGCTCTTGGCTTACTCTGCCCACCAAAAGGGCGAATGGCGATGTTACCCTCTTCATCTCTTGAGAAAACCGCACCCATATGCTCAGCCCAGCGGATGGTCTCGGGTGCTTTGGAACACATAAGCTCAACAGCATCCTGATCGGCCAGGTAGTCCGAACCTTTAACCGTGTCAAACATGTGCAGTTCAACAGAATCCTCTTTGCCCAAAGCGGCGTTGATGCCCCCTTGTGCTGCTCCCGAGTGAGAACGGAGTGGGTGAAGTTTGGTAATAACTGCTGTCTTTTTACCCGCTTCAGTCAGCTCTTTGGCCGCAGCCAAACCAGCAAGACCGGCACCGACAATAACAGCATCGTATTCGTAGATTTTAACATCCATAACGCTAGTGTCCTTTACATCTCAAAATTTGCATTTATTATAGCGTTTGGTTAATGTAAAATGGATTAATGGGTAGAAGAAGAGGAGAAAAAGAGGGGTAGGTGTTACCCAAAAAGGGTGCTTCAGAAGCACTGCTTATGGGGGAGTTTAATGCCTCTTATGCTGCCTCTTGGTTAGCGGTGTGTGCATCGAGCTCTTCAAGCGTGATCACCTCCAGCTCAATATCACGTCCGGCACTCTTTTGGATCATTGCATAGTGTTCACGGAAGAAGTTACATGCCTCTTTTTCAGAACATACAAGTACATCGGCACCGCTATCGAGTGCATCAAGAAGAAGTGCAGCTGCTTTTTTGTATGCCAATGTGTGGTTGTGTGTTACCAATGAACCGCCGTATCGTTTGTGGGTACGTGAAAAATGAACCGGTGTCGCACCAACTGCATTGATCTTGGCATCTACCTCTTCTTGTGTACGTTGTGGTTGTTGCCCTTGGTAGTAGGCGATGCCACGCCCTTGGAGTGTTTGGAAGTGAGGCATCTGTATACGTTTTTGCATACACTTATGCATAATCTTCTCGCAGAGATTTTTAGAGGTAGGGGCTTTGAGCATCTGTTTAAGCTCTTCAATCGTACTCTCAAGTGCTTCAGGGGCAAACATATTGTTTTCGTACTCACACGACCAGAGTGCATCTTCGTCATCGATGACACGCAAGATGGCATCTTTGTGTTCTGAACCCTCTTTGATCATCTTGTGTGCAGTAACCAACAGGGCATCACCTACATAGTCTCTGTTGAAGTTGGTACTCTCTGAGGCATAATGCAGGGCATAGCGTGATTCGTAGTAGGCTTTGTCTTCAGCAGTAGCGTAGGGTGCAAGTTTCTCAAAGTGGGCCATAAAGTCATCATCGTTAATTACAAGGCAGTGGTTTGATCGGTAGCTTGTAACAGGATCGATCTGAAGCTCGGTACCAAGGAAGCCTACGATCTCTTCAATGCTCTCTTCACCGGTTACCACTTTGTCATTGATGCGGAACGCCAATCGCTCTTGTGGGTAGGCAAAGTTCTCATTGGCTTGTGCGATCTGTTTGAGTATCTCAACACTTTTTGCCTCGCCATCGAGTGTCATGGTAAAAGGCTTGTAGTAAGGGAGGTAGTCTGTTTTTGCATTAAAAAAGAAAGCGTCTACGTTGAGTCTATATGTCATGGTGTTTGTCCTTGATTCAAACTTGTAATTGAGACGATTATAGCGTTAATTGGCTCTTAAAAAAGATTTTCTACTATAGTTTATAGAAGATAGAGGTTGGTATGTTACAATTTTGCCAAATATGTCTGCTCTGCTCATAGAACTTTCAAACCAAATACTCTGGCAGTCGTGAACGGCAGAGCCGCCCTTCGGGTTGTGCACTCCTTTGTCGCATTTGGTTTGAAAGTTCGTAATGAGGTATAAAAGTGGAAGTAAGGATATGGGTACAGTAATGGATAAAGAAGCCTATCTTATTGGTAGATTAGACTCCAAGTATGTGGGGGATGATGCGGCGGTGGTGGGGCGTACGCTCTACAGTATGGATGCCTTTTTTGAAGATGTCCACTTTAAACGAAGCTGGATGAGCATGGCACAAATAGGCCGCAAGGCGATGCTAGTCAACCTCTCCGATGCCATTGCGATGAATGCACACCCCAAGTTTGCCCTTGTAACCGTCTCTTTACCGCAAGATCTCACAACGGCACAAATAGATGAACTAATCGAGAGTATGCACCAGACAGCAGCGGCGTATGGGTGTGAGATCATTGGGGGAGATACCATAGGGGGCGACAAGCTTCACCTGAGCATCACCATCATCTCCGAAAGTGATAACCCGCTGCTTCGCAGCGGGTTGCAAGAGGGGGATCTTTTGGCCTACACAGGAACTTTAGGAGAGAGTAAACGAGATCTCGAACGACTCTTCAAAGGCGAAAAAATTGCCTCTGATTCCAAGTTCTACGAACCCCGGTTAAGAGCTGAATTCATCTACCAGGCAAGAGACTTTTTGCGTGTGGGTATGGACATCTCTGACGGACTCTACTGCGATACCAACAAGCTAATTGATATGAATAAATATGGGTTTGCTATATTAAAAACGATGAACGATGAGCAGGGCTTTAGCGGAGAGGAGTACGAAATGCTTGTTGGCTTTGGTGAGGCTCAAAAAGAGGCTGTTTTGGCTGTAGCAGAAGTAACAAACACACCACTGACTATCTTTGCCAAAGTTGTTAAAAATGCTGAGCGTTTTCCCTGTAAGAGTCACCACTTCTCATAGGGTGTATGAAACCCCGTAAGGGGGATTACCATTGCCTACTTGTTAACTTACTTGTAAATTTGTAGCTTCTTCTTTTAGTCTTTCAACTATCCAAACCTTAATGATGGATTGTCTTGTAACACCTATCTTTTTTGCTTCTTTATCTAAAGACTCTATAACCCATTCAGGAAAATCTACATTTACTTTTTTGGTATTTGTTTTTAAGGCATTGGGTTTTGTTACTTTTGAGAAGTCAAGGTACTCACTTATATCTTCTCCGTTATCGAATTTCTCATCAAATTCTTTAGCTGTTATAGTTTTCATAGTTTTTCTCCTCATTTTTTCTACATCTTCTAACACTTATGATCCTGTAAGTATCTTCTCTTAGTGTAAATATAGCTACAAAGCATTTAGTGAGTATTTTAGAGATAAGAGCATAACGAGTTTCACCATCAACAATATTAGCAGGTACAACAAGAGCATCTTCATCTTGCCAAAGCTTTTGAGCTTCTACAAAATCAATGTTATGTTTTTCTTTGTTGATTTGGCTTTTCTTTTCATCATACTCAAATTTCACATAAACCCTTTTTGTATAAGTATGAAAAGTATACTTTAATTATACTTATTTTGTCAAGATTTGATTCTTTCTTTGGAAGTTAATGGGGGGGGTGAGCAATGCCCACCTGGCAAAGCATGTAGAATTATTTCTACGATCTTGGCACATTGAGCCCTGCCAACGATGCAGGGTAGTCTCGCATTTGGGCTATTGCTTTGGCTGCTTTGGCAATATCTGCCTCCTCTAACGGTTGACTTTTGTAGGTGTGTACGCTATTAAGAAGATCAAGCTCTTGTAGTTTGTTGACAATGGCTTCGGCCATATCGAGTGCTGAGGAGACTTTTACAATTTCACAACGTGCATAATGTGTAGCAGGAAAGGCCACCTCTGCAACACGCAGTGTGGGATCCTCCCCAGGTATCTGCTGTGCACCAAAGAGGGGTTTTGAGGCTGTTTTGGCACTTTTAAAGGGTGGCATGAACTGTGCGATGTGTGCAATGGCGCGTTGGGTACGGGTATCAACTTCGCTCCACTGCCACTGCTGTTCTATCTTTTCTATGAAGGCGTCATCGAGCTTTGGTTGTGCACTTAGTGGGGTGGAGGCAACCAGACCGTTGGGGTAGAGGGTAATGGCCTCTGTCATGCCGTGTAGCTGAAAGTGTCCGCCGGGGTAGGGGGTAAACTGCCCCATCCCTTGTGGAGTGCCACGTTCACCATGAAAGATGATCTCCGGAAAGAGGTGTCTTTTCCCCTCTTGCCACTGTGAGACATAGGCTGCTTTGAACTCCACCATGCGTGTAGCCTCCACACCAATCATGTCATCTATGGTACCGGTACGGAAACCTGCGGCATTGACAAGGTAGTCAAAATGGGCTTGGTGAGATGTTCCCTCTTTTTTGTATGTGATCTCCCACCCTTTCTCTTTGGGGCTGATGGCTGTTACTTTGCTTTGCAGTTGAAGGGTAACGGTTGGAAGCTCTTTGAGCATAAGCGATACACCTGCGGCCAAACGAAAAAGATTCAGCCCATACTCTTGCACCATCATAAGAGGAAACTTCATCTTCTCCAAATCGATACTTCGGGCTACGGGTATCATCCACTCATCGTCTGCATGGGGTGTGGCAAGAGGCTCTTGCTCTCTTAGTTTTAAAAGTGTCTCTTTGTCGTAGGTGCGGTAGTAGGTTTCAGGATCTCCCAAAACCGCATTGGCCGCATCTTGAGCGATAAGGGCTTTGTACTCTTTGACAAGAAGTTGCAGTCTTGGCAAAAGGGCAGTAGGATCGGCCTTGTCTGTGACGGGGGTTGCAATGACAGTAGGGCGGTAGTCGACACAGAAGGGGTAACGCCGCAAAAAGGCGATAGACTGTCTAAGCAGGGCTACACACTGTGTATCGCTGATCTCACGGTAGAGGTTCCCCCCTGCATGAAGATGGCAAAAAGGTGGTCCGCTGATGAGGCTTGGTTCTTGCTCAAAAAGAGTGACATCAGCCCCTATCTCTCCTAACGTTAGTGCTGTTGTGGCACCGGCAACACCTCCTCCGATGATGGCGATCTTTTTCATCTTTTCTCTCCTTGTATAGATTACAGAGGTGCAAAAAGCTCTAGTAATGCATCGAAACGATCAATCACGCAGGTTGGGTTGTAGCTTTGAATCGACTCTCCATAGTTGTAGCCGTAACTTACCCCAACACTCTCCATACCACACGCATTGGCGGCAAGTATATCGTTTTTGGAGTCTCCTACCATCACACTCTCTTCAATGCCAACTCCCATGGTTTGACACATATGCTCCAACGGCAGAGGGTGCGGTTTCTTCTCTTGCAATGAATCTCCGCCAAGATAGGCTTCTATTAAGTCGCCAAACCCTAACGACTCCAACAAAGGTGCAACAAATACTTTGGGTTTATTGGTAATGATGCTAAGTCGGTAGCCTCTTTGTTTAAGTGTAGTAAGTGTTTCGATGACACCCTGGTAGGGGGTGGTTGCTTCGCTTAAGTGTGAATTGTAGGCATCTAAAAAGAGCTTATGGGCTCTTTGAAACGTTTCTGCTTTTACATCGTCTTCTGTAATATCACGTTTTCTGGCCAATGCCCGTTTGACTAACATTTGAGAGCCATTTCCTACCCAGCCTCTAATGAGATCTTCTTTGACAGGAGTGAGGCCAAGTTGCTCCAGCATATCATTTACCGCAAGTGCCAGATCAGGCACACTATCGATCAGTGTTCCATCAAGATCAAAATGGATGGCTTTTTTATTTAAAAACTGCAAAGAGGTGATCTCCCATGATTCTTTTGGGCGGATTATACTTATTTTTTTAAAAATGTCAATATCTTGGAGTTTGAAATGTGGGTTAAATGTAGTAGTTTTGTGTGATTTGGTTGCGGGAGGCGGATTTGAACCACCGACCTTCGGGTTATGAGCCCGACGAGCTACCAAGCTGCTCTATCCCGCGACAGATAAAAAGGGTTTTGAATCCGAAGATCCAAATGGATGGGGTAGAGGGATTCGAACCCCCGAATGACTGGACCAAAACCAGTTGCCTTACCGCTTGGCGATACCCCAATCGTTATGGGTTTCACTTAAGCTCCATGGCTTATGTGGACGGCATTATAGCACCAAATCAATATGATGTCAAGAGGTTTTTGAAAAAAATTGTCAAATTTTTAAAAATTTTGATTTGAAGCGAGAAACGGTATAATTATATCATCATAAATAGGGCGAAAAAACGCCACTAATATAAAGGGATAGTTATTATGTCAAAAGAGGCAATTGCACGGGTAGAAAGAGCAATCGAAGAGATCAAACATGGCCGCATGGTGATCATGATGGATGATGAGGACAGAGAGAACGAAGGCGATCTTGTCTATGCGGCTACCTTTTCGACACCTGAAATGGTTAATTTTATGGCCAAAGAGGCAAGAGGGCTTATCTGTACGCCCATTACCAAAACATTGGCATCACACCTGAACCTTGTACCTATGGTAAGCAGAAACGACTCTAACCACGAAACAGCCTTTACCGTATCTATCGATTCGGCAACAGCAACCACAGGAATCAGTGCGGCTGAGCGTGATGACTGTATTCGTAAGTTGGCAAACCCCTTGAGTGTAGAAGAAGACTTTGTGCGTCCGGGGCATATCTTTCCGCTTATTGCCAAAGATGGTGGTACGTTGGTACGAACCGGCCATACAGAGGGTTCGGTAGATCTGTGTAAACTTGCAGGGTTGGCACCGGTTGCAGTGATCTGCGAGATCATTAAAGAAGATGGTACCATGGCACGTATGGATGATCTGAAGCTCTTTGCACAGGAGCACGATATGGCTATTGTCTACATCTCTGACATTGTAGAGTACCGTTTGGCCAATGAGCAGCTTGTCAAGCGTATCAAAAGTGAAGAGGCGACACTTCGTGGTATTAAAGTAGAAAAGCATACCTATGTCGATCACCTTTCGCGTACCCATACGGTCATTCAGTTCTATTCGCTGCATACATGTGCCAATGTCAAGTTTCACAACATAGGCAGCGATATCGACTTGGTGTTAGATGACAGACGCTTTAGTGCACTTAACAATGCCATTGAGTATCTCAAGCAAAACGGAGGAGTATTGGTATTTCTCGATACCAAAGTGATCTCATCTGAACAGGCCAAAGAGTTTGGGGTAGGGGCTCAAATTCTTAAAGATCTTGGTATTAGCAACATTAACCTGCTGACTACCAATACCGAAACAGAGTTTGTTGGTTTGGGAGGCTTTGGGTTGGATGTGGTTAAAAAAGTTGAAATTGTATAAGTACAAAGATAACAAATAGGTTATTTTTTTTAAAATAGGAGTTTTTTTATCTG
>Ga0256843_1003809_pt1 | contig 10298 bp, 10 predicted proteins | sample AlvinellametaG_FD_191572 | JGI IMG/M metagenome (GOLD analysis project Ga0256843, IMG submission 191572) | Pompeii worm associated microbial communities from hydrothermal vent at the East Pacific Rise, Pacific Ocean - Alvinella | ecosystem: Host-associated > Annelida > Integument > Unclassified ... | reverse complement strand
CGGGTATGGAAGAGCTTGTAATGCAGATGAAGGATTTCTTTGCGTTCAAACTCGATGAGAGTGAAGTCAAAGCATTCGCGCACCAGATCGCACTCAATGTCATTCCTCAGATCGATAAGCCTCAGCCAAACGGCTATACCAAAGAGGAGATGAAGATGGTCAATGAGACCAACAAGATCATGCACTCCGATATCGCTGTGAGTGCGACATGTGTACGTGTGCCGGTTTTGCGTTCTCACTCCGAGTCTATTACGGTAACCTTTAAAGAGGGTGTTGATGTAAGTGTGGAAGAGGCGCGTGAAGCGTTGGCGAACTTCGAGAATGTCAAAGTGATCGATGACCTTGAAAAGGGTGAGTACCCGATGCCGATCATCTCTACCGATACGGACTACACCTATGTTGGGCGTATCCGTAAAGATATCTTTGCAGAGAACATCCTTCATATGTGGGGTGTTGCCGATCAGGTACGTGTGGGAGCGGCGACCAACGCCGTACGTATCGCACAGAAGTGGATCAAACTTGAGGAGGGTATGTAATGAAAGAGGAGCATACACGAGAAGAGCATTTCGAAATGGACAAAGCCTCCAGCTCTATGCTTGAGCAGGGTTTCGAAAGCCTGCTTTGGAGTACACGTTTCTTTGTTATTTTGGCGGTTGTGTTCAGTATGATCGGCGGTATATCGCTCTTTATCGTTGCAAGTGTCGATGTGTGGCATGTTGCGATGATGGTCTTTAACAACTACTTCGGACATGCAGGGCACTTGGCGAACTTCCATGAGAAGATCGTAGCCGAACTGATCGGGGCGGTCGACCTTTATCTGATCGCTATCGTTCTTTTCATCTTCGGGTTCGGGCTCTATGAGCTCTTCATCTCTCAGATCGATGTTGCCAAAAAGAGTGCGGCATCGAAGATATTGGAGATACACTCGCTCGATGAGCTTAAAGACAAGCTTGCCAAGGTCATTATTATGGTATTGATCGTCGGCTTTTTCAAACGTGCAATGAACACCACCTACGGCAGTGCGATCGAGATGCTCTATCTCTCCGGTGCTATCTTGGGATTGGCGTTGGCATTCTACTTTATGCATAAGGGAGATGGACATTAATGGGTAAGATTTTCGTAGATGCCTGCTTAGGCAAAGAGACCCCATACACACCGGTATGGATGATGAGACAGGCGGGGCGTTACCTTCCTGAATATATGGCGGTACGTGCGGAGGCAGGGAATTTCCTGAACCTTTGTCACGATCCGAAAAAAGCAGCGGAAGTAACTATCCAACCGCTTGATATCGTCGGTGTGGATGCTGCTATTTTGTTCAGTGATATCTTGGTCATCCCTGATGAGATGGGAATGGATCTGAGCTTTGTCAAAGGAGAAGGTCCGAAATTCTCCGACCCTATTGCAACACAAGAAGACCTTGACAGACTTATCGGTGGTGAAGAAGCGGCCAATAAGCTGACCTATGTCTATGAGACCATTAAACTCTTAAGAGAGCAGCTTGATGCGCGTGGTGACGAGAAAGCACTCATCGGTTTTACCGGAGCACCATGGACGCTGGCAACCTATATGATAGAGGGGCAGGGAACAAAGACCTACAACATTTGTAAAAAGATGATGTACTCCAACCCTGAACTTCTGCATAACATCCTTGCCAAAGTGACCGAAGTGGTCAAGTACTACATGGAGAAGCAGATCGAGTCAGGTGTCGATGTGGTTCAGATATTCGACAGCTGGGCGGCAGCGATCGAGCCAAGCAAATATGATGAGTTCAGCTGGAAGTATATGGTAGAGATCGCAGACTATCTTAAAGCAAAATATCCGCATATTCCGATCATCATGTTCCCTAAAGGGGTGGCTGCATTCATCGAACGTGGTCTTGTCTACGGGAACTTCGATGTGATGGGAATTGATTGGGGAACCCCGATGGCAATGGCAAAAGAGAAACTCGGGGATAAGTATGTACTCCAAGGGAACATGGAGCCATGCCGCCTCTACTCCAAAGAAGCAACGACCGAATGTGTCGAAGCTATTCAAGAGATCATGGGCGGCGAACGCCACATCTTCAACCTCGGACACGGTATCTTGCCTGATGTGCCTGTGGAGAATGCGAAGCACTTTGTGAAGGAGTGCCAACGTGTTTCGACACGTTGACCCAGCGTTCAGTGTGTAGCGTGTAGCGTTCAGAAGCGTAATGGATATGTTATGAGATGTGAACGGTTGGAGGTTTGGAAACGGGCATGTCGTTTGTCTGTCAATATCTATAAAGTGTTTGCAAGCTGCAAAGATTATGGATTTAAAGATCAAATTACTAAAAGTTCCTTATCTATCGGTAGCAATATTGCTGAAGGTATGGAAAAAGAGTCTGATAAAGATAAAAACCGTTTTATCAATATTGCACAAGGTTCAACAGCTGAACTCATTACTCAAATTTATATTGGTATAGAGATCGGATATATTGATAAAACAGAAGGAATGAGTTGGGTCAAAGAGACCAATGAAATCCTCAAAATGCTTAGCGCACTGAAGAAGAATTATGAAACAAAAATCTGAACACTTAACGCTGAACGCTGAACGCTTGAATCGGAGCCAAAAATGAGCATCATTTTTGGACCAATTCATTCCAGAAGATTCGGCAAATCCCTCGGTATCGATCTGAGTCCTTCGAAAAAACAGTGTAATTTCGATTGTCTTTATTGTGAACTTGACCCTGCAAAGACAATGGATGGTCAAGATGATGTATTACCCGTAGAGACCATTGTTGCAGCTATAAAAGAAGCATTGAAGGTCCATACCGATATCGATGTATTGACCATTACGGCAAACGGAGAACCAACCCTCTATCCGTATCTCTCAGCATTGATCGATGAGATCAACACTTTTAAAGGGAGCATTAAAACCCTCATTCTCTCCAACGCATCCACGATAGATGATCCTAACGTACAAGAGGCGCTCTTGAAACTCGATGAAGTAAAGCTCTCGTTGGATTGTGCAACGCAGAAGTGTCTGAAAAAACTCGATCGTTCCCATAGTGGTATTTTAGTTGAGAAGATCAAAGAGGGGATGTTGGCATTTAAAAAAGCGTATCGAAACCCGCTTATTATCGAGATATTGGTGGTTGAGGGCTTGAACGATTCAGAAGAAGAGATAGCTGAACTGAACCGTTACTTACTGGAACTTCAGCCCACACGTATCGACCTTGGTACGATCGATCGTCCTCCTGCATTCGATGTCAAACCGGTCGGTTATGAAAAGCTGCTTGAGATCAGCCGCCAATTTGACACTACGTTGCCGATCTATATCGCCTCTCGTAAAAAAGCGGAGATCAAACCTGCTTTCTATAGCGAAGAGGAGATCCTCTCTACATTGCAAAAGCGCCCTTTGAGTGAGGATGATATTCAAGCACTCTTTGATGAAGAGAGTCAAAAAACCTTTCGATCGCTTCTAAAATCTGGAAAAATCGCACCAGTTGAGATAAATAGTGTGATTTTTTATAAAAAAGTCTAAAAATACCTTGACATTCAAGGTATTTTTCTCTATAATCCCATTCACAAATTCAAATGTTCCGGCATAGCTCAGCGGTAGAGTAGATGACTGTTAATCATTTGGTCCCAGGTTCGAATCCTGGTGCCGGAGCCACTTCGATTTGTAACTTCTTTTTATCTGTTCCGGATTAGCTCAGTGGTAGAGTAGATGACTGTTAATCATTTGGTCGCTGGTTCGAATCCAGCATCCGGAGCCACTTTCAAAACTTTTTATTTTTCCCTCACTTTCTAACCTTTCTTACGATATAATTCCATCACTTTTATTTTAGGATACGAAAGAGGTACCTTTTGAAAATTCTTGTTACCGGTGGGGCGGGATATATCGGTTCACATACCTGTGTATTATTATTGGAAGCAGGGTATGATGTGATCGTCTATGACAACTTTTGCAACGCTTCGAAAGAGAGTATCGCTCGTGTCGAGAATATCGCCGGTAAGAAGGTGACACTGATCGAAGGGGATATTCGCAATAAGTCCGAACTTCAAACGCTATTTTCCGATCATGCGATCGATGCTGTTATCCATTTTGCCGGTTTAAAAGCGGTGGGAGAATCCGTAGAAGAGCCGCTTCGCTACTACGAGAACAATGTTTGCGGTACGATGACGCTGTGTGAAGTGATGGCGGAACACGGGTGTAGATCGATCGTTTTCAGTTCCTCAGCAACGGTCTATGGTGATCCGCATACTGTGCCGATCAAAGAAGATTTTCCTCTCTCAGCCACCAATCCCTACGGCAGAAGCAAGTTGATGGTCGAAGAGATACTGCGTGATCTACAGCATGCCGATCCTGCATGGAAGGTTGTGTTGTTACGCTATTTCAATCCCGTAGGGGCACATCCCTCAGGACGTATCGGAGAGGATCCTAACGGTATTCCGAACAATCTGATGCCCTTCATTGCCCAAACAGCCGTGGGAAAACGGGAGAAACTCTCTGTTTTTGGTAATGATTACGATACGGTGGACGGAACGGGTGTACGTGACTATATTCATGTCATGGACCTGGCGAAAGGACACTTGAAGGCACTGGAAAAACTCTCGGATATCGATGGTGTACTTGCTGTCAATCTCGGTACGGGAGAAGGATATTCTGTATTAGAGATGGTCGCTGCATTCGAGAGAGCATCAGGTAAAAAAATACCGTATGAGATCGCTCCGAGACGAAGCGGTGATATTGCCGTCTGTTATGCGGATCCGCACTATGCCAAAGAGGTTTTAGGCTGGGAAGCGGAACGTGGTATCGATGAGATGTGTCAAGATACATGGCGATGGCAATCTAACAATCCTGACGGATATCAAACAACAAAGAGGTAATAATGGTTCAACGGTCGATCTTTCGTGAATATGACATACGCGGCATCTTTGAAAAAGAGCTTCATGAGCAGAGTGTAAAGCTTATCGGGTTTCATTTGGGACAGAAGGTGGGCGGTGCAAAACTTGTCGCCATCGGGTATGATGCCCGTTCACACTCTCCCCAGTTACGTGATTGGCTAGCTTCCGGCTTGAATGAAGCGGGCTGTACGGTTCTGGATATGGGTATGGTCGCAACACCGGTGAACTATTTCAGTAATTACCAGCCGCTCTCCGTACTTATGGATGATCCGCAAGCCAACGATTTTAGTGACGATGCCTTGATCGATGCTTCCGTGATGATCACCGGTTCTCATAATCCTCCTGAGTATAACGGTTTCAAGATCACGCTCGATCGTTCCCCATTCTTCGGTGAAGCGATCTACGCTTTGGGTGATGCCATTATCGCAGATGAGGGGCGTACGCTATCCGCCTCTTGTAAATGTATCGATATCGATGTAAGAACTCCCTATATCGACTATATGGTCACACACTTTTCACACTTGAAAGGCTTAAAGAGCAAGATCGTTCTTGATTGTGGGAACGGTGTGGCAGGTACGGTCATTAACGATATTTTCAATGCGCTCGGGTTTGATTATCGCGGACTCTACTGTGAGCCTGACGGTACGTTCCCGAACCACCACCCGGACCCTTCCGAAGAGAAGAACCTTGCCGATGTGAAAGAGGCGTTGGAGAGAGAGGGTGATATCGCTTTTGCGTATGACGGTGATGCGGACAGGATCGCTGTGCTGACTAGGAAGCACAATATCAAAGGTGATCAAATGGCACTGCTTTTTGCTATGGGCATGGAAAACCCCACGGTCATTGGTGAAGTGAAGTGCTCGCAGGTGATGTATGATGAACTGGAGCGCCGTGGTGCCAAGGCGATCATGTATAAGACCGGACACTCCAACCTCAAAGTCAAAATGAAAGAGACCGGTGCGGACCTTGCGTGTGAAGTAAGCGGGCATATCTTCTTCAAACACCGCTATTTTGGTTATGATGATGCTATCTATGCTACCTTGCGTATGTTGGAGCTTATCAAAGAGGGGGTCGATCTGGATAAAGAGATCGAAGCGCTTCCTCAAGTATTCTCAACAGAGGAGATCAAGGTAAAGACGACAGAAGAGGAGAAGTTCGCCATTATCGATCAGGTGAAACGCCTCTTACAAGATCCCCCTTCAGATTTTCCAAAGATCAAAAGTTTGATCGATGTGGACGGTGTACGCATCAATTTTGAAAAAGGGTGGGGATTGGTACGTGCATCCAATACGACTCCGGTACTGGTAACACGTTTCGAGTCAACAGACGCAGCATTGGCAAAAAAATATGAAGAGGCGGTCAATGCACTGATATCACAAGCCCAATCGATCCTAAAGGAGCCTTCATGAACCGTACGGATGTTCACACATGTCTATTTCCGGTAGCAGGGTATGGTACCCGTTTTCTGCCTGCGACCAAAGCGATCCCCAAAGAGATGCTTCCCATTCTTACGAAACCGCTGATCCAATATGGGGTGGAAGAGGCGTTGGAAGCGGGGTGTCATACGATGGCGATGGTAACGAGCAAATATAAAAAAGCGATCGAGGATCACTTCGATACCCATACCGATATCGAGCAGAGTATCCAAGGCAGTAGTAAAGAGGCACTGCTTGAACCGTTGAACGCTTTGATCGAACAGGCATCGTTCACCTATATCCGCCAAAAAGAGATGAAAGGTTTGGGGCATGCTATCTTAACGGGAAGACCACTGGTGGGCAATACCCCTTTTGCCGTCATTCTTCCGGATGACCTCTGTCATAACGATAGAGACGGGGTACTTGCACAAATGACCGCACTTTATGCTGAACATCCCGGTCACTGTATCGTTGCAGTAGAAGAAGTACCGCAAGAAGATGTGAGCAAATACGGTATTGTCGAGGTAGAAAGCTTTGCCTCAAGTACCACTGCCGATCTGCTTCATATCACCAATATGGTGGAGAAGCCGTCAGTAGAGGAAGCACCTTCCAATCTTGCGATCATCGGACGCTATGTGCTTATTCCCGAGATATTTGATGTATTGGAGCAGACCCCTCCGGGTAAAGGCGGAGAAATTCAGATCACCGATGCACTATTAACACTTGCTAAAGAGGGAAAAGTCTTGGCATACCGTTTTCAAGGTAGGCGATTTGATTGCGGGTCGGTCAATGGATTTGTGGAAGCGACGAACTTTTTCTACTCTATAGAAAGGGTTCAGGGTTCAGGGGTCGGAGTTCAGAATGAAGTGTGAGCGTTTGGATGTGTGGAAAAAATCTGCCCGTCTTTCATCTAATGTATATAAAACGTTTAAAGCGTGTCGTGATTATGGTTTTAAAGATCAGATTACAAGAGCCTCTTTATCTATACCGAGTAATATTGCAGAGGGAATGGAAAAGTCATCATTAAAAGATCAAATACGGTTTCTTGATATTGCTAAAGGTTCTACGGCAGAGTTCGCTACACAAACATATATAGCTATGGATATAGGTTACATTGAAAAAGAAATCGGTAAAGAGTGGATTAAAACAGCGGATGAATTATTGGCAATGTTGACTAAACTCCAACAAAGTAAAGATTTCCGGAACGCTGAACTCGGAACTCTGAATACCAAAGATCCGAAGGATTTTTTATGAAATTTGAAAAGAACTACTACAGCATTCGCTCCAATGAAGTGATCTTTGAGAAGTTACAAGAAGAAAAAGAGCATATAGGCTATTATCGCCTTCCTTTTGAAAATATAGATAAGATCACAGACTTTGCATCAAAGAATACCAAAGAGGATATCGTCGTACTTGGTATTGGGGGGAGTAGTTTGGGCGCGCGTGCGATCTATCAGTTCCTTAGACATAAACATGACTTCTCCAAGAGGCTCTTTTTTTTAGAGAGTACCGACCCTGTCGATATCCGTTCCCAGCTTGAAGTGATCAACCTTGAAAATGCGCTTTTTTTGGTGATCAGTAAAAGCGGTACAACCGTTGAGACGATCAGTATCCTAAAATACCTCTCAACACGTATCTGTTTAGACCGCAACAATACGGTCATCGTAAGCTCAAAAGGAAGTATCCTCGATTCCTATGCCAAAGAGAACGCTCTACCTTTCTTCTTTCTTGCGGAGAATGTCGGTGGGCGTTTTTCCGTTTTTAGTGTTGTGGGGCTACTGCCTCTGGCACTGGTTGGTGTCGATATTGACAATATGTTGCGTGGTGCGCAGAAGATCTACCATAGTTTTTTTGAAAAAGGCAAAAGCTATGAAGAGTTGATGGAGAAGGCACGTTTTATTGTCGAGAATAAGTACCGTTTCAACATTAACGTACTCTTTAGTTACTCTTCGGCACTGGAAGGTTTTAACAAGTGGTATGTACAACTCTGGGCTGAGAGTTTGGGGAAGATCAATATAAACGGTACCCGTCAGGCATTGACTCCCGTAGGGCTTATCGGTCCGGTAGACCAGCACTCTTTTCTTCAGCTCATTATGGAAGGAAAACGTGACAAGACCGTTACTTTTATCAAGGTAGAGGATTTTGAAGAGGAGATATTCGTGCCTACAAAAAGTCCTCTTCCGGAGTTGGATTATCTAGAAGGTATCAGTTTTTCAAAACTTATCGATATGCAAGCAGATGCGACCATACGATCGATTGCAGAGCAGGGAGACATTCCTTATGATGTGATCACCATTGATAAGGTCGATGAGTACAATATTGCGGAGCTGATCTATAGTTATGAACTGCTTGTTTCTATTATCGGTGCATTCTTGCAGATCAATACCTATGATCAACCCGGTGTTGAGAGGGGTAAAGTCTTGTTAAAAGAGATGCTGACAAAGAGCCAATAACGATTAATTGGTTATAATATATAAATAAGATTTATTATCTGAGGAAGAAGGGATCAAATTAAGATGCAACATAAAATAGCAGTGATCGGTTTAGGATACGTTGGGTTACCTTTGGCACATGCATTTAGTGAGAAATATAAGGTCGTAGGTTTCGATATTGCGCAGTGGCGTATCGATGAGCTTCGTAACGGTCATGACAGAACATTGGAGCTGAGTGACGAGCAGGTGAAAGAAGCGATCGCCAATGGCATGGAATTCACGAATCAGTTGGATGATATTGCCGATTGCAATACTTATATCGTAACCGTACCCACACCGATCGATGAGCATAAACGCCCCGATCTTACGCCGCTGCTTAAAGCAAGTGAGAGTATTGGGAAAGTATTGAAAAAGGGTGATATCGTTATCTATGAATCAACGGTATATCCGGGAGCGACCGAAGAGGATTGTGTACCGATCCTTGAAAAGGTAAGTGGTTTGAAGTTCAATGAAGACTTCTTTTGCGGTTATTCGCCCGAGCGTATCAATCCGGGAGATAAAGAGCATACCGTTACAAAGATCCTTAAGGTCACTTCCGGTTCAACCCCTGAGATAGGAAAGATCGTAGATGACCTCTATGCTTCCGTGATCACGGCAGGAACGCATCTTGCTCCTTCTATCAAAGTAGCGGAAGCGGCAAAAGTGATCGAAAATTCTCAGCGTGATATCAATATTGCGTTTGTCAATGAACTGGCGATCATTTTCAATAAACTCGGTATCGATACGGAAGCGGTACTGGAAGCTGCCGGTACCAAGTGGAACTTCCTGCCTTTCCGTCCGGGATTGGTCGGAGGACACTGCATTGGTGTCGACCCTTACTATCTGACGCATAAGGCACAAGAGGTCGGTTACAATCCCGAGATCATTCTTGCCGGTCGCCGTCTTAATGACAATATGGGGATCTATGTTGCCAATCAGGTGATCAAACTGATGATCAAAAAAGGGCAGAAGATCGAGGGTGCAAAGGTACTCGTATTAGGTATTACCTTTAAAGAGAATTGCCCCGATATCAGAAACTCACGCGTGATCGATGTGATCCGCGAACTTGAAGAGTTCGGTACGAAAGTCGATGTGTATGATCCTTGGGCGGACCCTAAAGAGGTAGAGCATGAGTATGGATTGTCTCTTCTGTCTGAAGATGAACTTGAACTCGATAAGTATGGCGCTATCGTACTGGCAGTTGCACATAATGAGTTTAGATCACTGGATATTTCAAGTGATGATAGTCAAGTGATCTTTGATATTAAGGCTATCCTCGATCAAAATAGTGTTGACGGGAGACTGTAAATGAAAATAGCTATAGCGGGAACCGGCTATGTAGGGCTTTCAAACGGTATTCTTTTAGCACAGAACAATGAAGTGGTCGCACTCGATATCGTTCCTGAGAAAGTGGAGATGCTCAATGCAAAGCGATCCCCTATCGAAGATAAAGAGATAGAGGAGTATCTTCAGACAAAGTCTTTGAACTTTAGAGCGACACTCGATAAAGAAGAGGCGTATAGCGGTGCGGATTTTGTTAT
>Ga0256843_1003807_pt1 | contig 10302 bp, 7 predicted proteins | sample AlvinellametaG_FD_191572 | JGI IMG/M metagenome (GOLD analysis project Ga0256843, IMG submission 191572) | Pompeii worm associated microbial communities from hydrothermal vent at the East Pacific Rise, Pacific Ocean - Alvinella | ecosystem: Host-associated > Annelida > Integument > Unclassified ... | reverse complement strand
ATATTTATATAGATTTAATAATTGATAATGAATATTGTATTATAACTATTGAAGATAATGCAGGAGGAATACCTTTACATATACTTCCAAAAATATTTGAACCATATTTTACAACAAAACATAAAAATAATGGTACAGGTATTGGATTATACATGAGTTATGATATTATAACTAAACATTTCGCTGGTGATCTATATGCAAAAAATACAAAAAGAGGTGCAAAATTTTATATCAAATTGCCAATTAATAAATAATTTTTAGATATTTAGATATAATGCACTTTATATAAATATACATAAAATATAAAAGGCAAAATAAATATGGTAAAAATTGTAAATCTTAAAAAATCATTTGGTTCTAGAACATTGTTTCAAGATATTAACTTATCGTTTGATGCAGGAAAAAGATATGGTCTAATTGGAGCAAATGGTGCTGGTAAAACTACTTTTTTAAAAATGCTTTCTGGACAAGAAGAGATAACTGATGGTGAAGTACAAATCCAATCTGGTAAAAAAGTAGGAGTTTTAAGTCAAAATCAATTTGAATTTGATGACTATACTTTAGCAGATGCTGTACTTATGGGAAATAGAAGATTATACGATGCTATTAAAGAAAAAGAGAAACTTTACTTAGAAGAGTATACAGATGAGATTGGTGAAAGATTAGGAGAATTAGAGATAATCTCTTGTGAAGAAGATCCAACATACGAATACGATGTAAAAATTACAAAAATTCTTGAATCTTTAGGATTTCCTGCAGCTCAACATACGGAACTTATGAGTACACTAACAGGTGGAGACAAATTCAAAGTCTTACTTGCTCAAGTATTATTTCCAAAACCAGATATCTTATTTTTAGATGAGCCTACAAATAACTTGGATATAGAAACAATCTCATGGCTAGAAAACCAACTAAAACATCACGATGGTACTATGGTTGTAATTTCACATGATAGACACTTCTTAAATGCAGTATGTACAAATATCTTAGATGTTGATTTTAAAACAATTAGAGAATTTACAGGTACTTATGATGATTGGTATATTGCTAGTACAGTTTTAGCAAAACAAGCACAAACAGATTATGAGAAAAAAGCAAAAGAGAAAGAAGAACTTGAAGCCTTTGTTAGAAGATTTAGTGCAAATGCTTCTAAAGCAAAACAAGCAACTTCAAGACAAAAACAACTTGATAAAATTGATCTAAGTGCAATTGCTGTTTCTAGTAGAAGAGATCCATCTATTGTATTTAAACAAAAGAAACCTATCTCAAAGGAGATTTTAGAGATTAAAAATGTTTCAAAATCATATGATGGAGAAGTTGTTCTAAAAGATATAAATATAATGATGAACAAAGAAGATAAAATAGCTCTTATTGGTGCAAATGGTGCTGGTAAAACTACTCTTTGTAAAATATTAATGGGTGAAATTGAACCAGATGAAGGTGAAGTAAAATGGGGTGCAACAGTACAAGTTTCATATTTTCCTCAAAATACTACAGACTTAATCTCTGGTGATATCGTACTTTATGATTGGTTAAGAGATTTTGATAGAGATGCTGAGATATCAGAGATAAGAAACTGTTTAGGTAGAATGTTATTTAATGGTCAAGAACAAGAAAAATCTATCAAAAACTGTTCAGGTGGTGAAAAACATAGAATGATGCTAAGTAAAATTATGCTTGAGCAAAGAAACTTTTTACTTCTAGATGAGCCAACAAACCACCTTGACTTAGAGGCTATTATCGCTTTAGGTGAAGGACTGTTAGCTTATGAAGGAAGTGTTATTTGTGTATCTCACGATAGAGAATTACTAGATGTATTCGCAAACAGAATTATAGAGATTCAAGATGATGGTACAATAGTTGACTTTGATGGTTCTTATGAAGAATATTTAGAGTTTAAAGAATCAAATAAAAAATAATTATTATGAGTGCTAGTTTATTTTTTGTTTTAATCTTTTTAATATTAGCTGGATATTATTATAATCATATATTACAAAGATATATTAGCCAAATAGAATTATTTAAAAATATAACAAAAGCGAATATAAATCAAATACTTACTGTTATATTGGTTGTAGTAGTCCTAATTGCAGGACTAGCTCCAACTGCTACAAAACAAAAATACTCATCAATTAGTAATAACTTTGATAACCTAAGAACACCAGCAGCTCAAAAAAGACCAAATCCAATGTTTGATATAGACACTTATTGGTAAAAAGGAAAAATATGAATTTTAAAAGATTAAGAAGAACAAGAATAAATGAAAACTTACGAAATTTAGTAAGAGAAACAACTTTAAGTGAAAATGATTTTATATATCCACTTTTTGTAAGAGAAGGTGAAGGTATTAAAAATGAAGTATCTTCAATGCCTGGAATATTTCAAATGTCTATTGATGAGATCTTAAAAGAGTGTCATTATATACACTCTATTGGATTAAAATCTATTATACTTTTTGCTATACCTGATGTAAAAGATAGTGTAGGAAGTGAATGTTTATGTGATGAAAGTATCATAAGTAGAACAATAAGAGCTATAAAAAAAGAGCTTCCTGATATGTTTGTAGTAACTGATTTATGTTTTTGTGAATATACAGATCATGGACATTGTGGAATATTAGATGAAAACTCTACAGTAAACAATGATGCAACTTTAGAACTATCTGCTAAACAAGCTTTAGTTCATGCAAGAGCAGGTGCCAATATGATTGCTCCTAGTGGAATGATGGATGGTATTATCTCTACATTAAGAGAGGCACTTGATTCAAATGGATTTGAAAACTTACCAATTATGGCATATAGTACAAAATTTGCATCATCTTATTATGGACCATTTAGAGATGTAGCAGAATCAACACCAAGTAAAGGTGATAGAAAAATGTACCAAATGGATGGTGCAAATAGACTTGAAGCAATTGAAGAATCAATTGAAGATGAAAAACAAGGTGCAGATATACTTATGGTTAAACCTGCCCTTGCATATTTAGATATTGTAAGAGATATTAAAAATAATACAAACCTACCACTTGCAGTTTATAATGTAAGTGGAGAGTATGCTATGATTAAAAATGCAGGAGCTGCTGGACTTATTGATTATGATAAGGTTATGATGGAAACTCTTATTAGTTTTAAAAGAGCTGGTGCAAGTATAATAATATCTTACCATGCAAAAGAAGCAATTGAACTTCTTAAAGGTCTTAGATAATATGTCTAAACAATATACTATATATGGAAACCCTGTAGTTCATAGTAAATCTCCACAAATGCATAATGCTGGTTTTAAACTATTAAATATAGATGCCTCTTATTCTAAAACTCTTCTAGAAGATGGTTCAAAAATAAAAGAAGAATTTTTAAGCAATAATATAAGTGGTGCAAATATAACTGTACCACATAAAGAGGCTGCATTTACAAATGCAGATATAGTAGATGAATTTGCTTTACAAATTGGTGCAGTAAATACATATATAAATGAAGATGGTAAAGTAAAAGCATACAACACTGATGCTCCTGGATTTTATAAAGCTATAGAAGAGTTTGGTGAAGTTAAAAATGTACTTCTTTTAGGTGCTGGTGGTACTGCTAAGGCTATTGCTGTAATTTTAAGAAGTAAAGATATAAAAGTAACTATTTTAAATAGAAGTCAAAATAGTCGTGATTTTTTTACTAATCTTGGTTGTAGATTTTATGATCATGATAGTTTAAGATTATTTTTTTCTGGTGGTGGAGTTGATTTTGATTATGATTTAATAGTTAACTCTACAAGTGCTGGACTAAAAGATGATACTTACCCTGCTCCTTTAGAGTTACTAAGACCAGCTTTAAGAAATGCTTCTTTTGCAATTGATTGTATATATGGAAAAATAACACCATTTTTACAAATAGCAAAAGATCTTAATATAAGATATAAAGATGGTGAAGATATGCTACTTTACCAAGGTGTAATAGCCTTTGAACTTTTTACATCTACAAAGGCGACAGATAAGTTAATTGAAGCTATGCGACAAGGTTTAAAAAGTAGTTAAATATTTCATAATTTTTATGATATAATACATCTATTAAACAAAAGGAAGACGCTGTAATTCTCTCGGCAGTGCCACTTGAATTTCAAGAATGGGCTTAGGGTAGAGGTGAGAGCCTACCGCCTTTTGTTTTATAACTCACCATTAATAATTTCAATTTTACCTTTTAATATCATGTTCAGATGTTTTTCTAAATGACGTTAAAAATATTCTATTACCTAATTTTGTTATTTTTTTTGATTTAAAAAATTGAATTATATCTTGCATTTACAATTATACACTCATTATTCTTTCAACTACTTTTTGATAAAATAATATTACAAAAGGAGTAAGCTATAGCAAAAGACTATGATAAAATACTCACAAGGCTAATAGGAATACTCTCAAAGATAACTAATACTACATTTAAAAAGCTTCTAAATCTTTATTTATTTAATACATCTTATGTAAAGCAAACAACTCTTGAAAATATCAGTATAGATTCAGTTGATAAAAAATATTTGAATAAAATAAAAAATACGAATTGATGTATTCGTATAGATGTATTATAATTAATAAAATTAAAATAAGGTAGATTATGAATAAACAAACAATAGATATAAACACTGCACTTTTTGAAACACTTAAAAATGATTATAATCATCATAAACAAAACAATGCTTATCAATCACAACTTCAAAGTGGCTTTGATTATCTTGAAGCACTTATTAAGATTTTTGCATCTATTAATATATCTGTAGTAAAAGATATAGATGATAAGGTATATAAAGATATATTTACCAAAAATTTTAAATTAGCTCCATCACTTGGTGATTTTAAATCTTTGGCTACTGTTGTATTTTCAAAAAGTAATCATAAAAAATTAATAAATAACAATGAACTTTATGATTTATTGTACACAATATTTAATACTAAAATATCACTAGAACTTGTAGATAGTTCATCTATATTAGATGATAATAAAAAAGTGAAAAATTTTAATTCTACAATTAAATTACTAAATGAATATGTAGTATCGTTTAGAAATAAAATAAAAGGTCATGGAGCATCTTTTAGAGATAATGATTTATCACTAAGAGATACTATACTTGAAAATCTTGATAAGGTATTAACCCAACTAAATATAACATTTGAAGATATTATCTCGAATTTAACTTTTGAAAGTATAAATTCAAATATAACTATAAAATACAAAGATATCTCTTGTGAACTTTTACCTATTGTTTCATATATAGAGTGTGATAAGTATTCTTGTCATAAAAATCATAAATCTAAGCTATTTTTTTATAATGATGGTAAAGAATCAAAATCACACTATATTGACTATAGTTTTAATCACTATTTCCAAATCACACAACAAAATATGATACATCAAAATCTAAAAGAGTTGCAAGAAGAAGTACTTCATAGTACATCAGATACTTTTAGACAGTCACTTTTACTATCAAATTTTGTAGGAAGAGAACAAGAACTAAATAATACTAAAAAACATATATTAAATAGTATAAAAAACAATCAATCATCTTTTGTATATATAGTAGGAAAACCTGGTATTGGAAAATCTGCATTTTTAACACAACTTCAAAATAATATCATAGAAGATGAAACTATAACTAACAATATAAATACATATACATTTTATGCTTATAAAAATCATATGGGTGTAGAAGAAGATAATTATTTATACAAAAAAATAACTTCATATTTTGATACTTTGGGTATTACTGCTAAACAAGATGAACAATTTGATATGACAATATATCTTGAAAAACTTTTCAATATTTATGAAGAAGATAAAAATACAAAGCCATTACTTTTAATAATAGATGGACTTGATGAGTTTGCAAATCCTGCTGATATAATCAAAAAATTTCCACTAAACTTTTCTAGTAATATACACATTATCTTTTCAAGTAGAGCATATCCAAATATATTATCAACAATATCATCAAAATTGGCAAATAAAACAGAACAATTAAATATACTAAATCAACAAAATCTTATAAAAGATGGATACTCATTGGAGCTTGGAAAATTAGCACTAAATGAGGTAGAAGAGTTATTATCATCTGTAATAACAAAAGAGATAAATAGAGAATCTCAAGAGTATAAAAATATAGTAAATACTATTGCTACACAATCAGAAGGATTACCATTATATATTTACTACATCACTCAAGAGCTAAAAGAAAAAAATACAAAAGACGATGAAGATATAACACAATCTATAATATCATGGGCAAAAAAACTACCACCAAAGCTAGAAAACTTTTATCAAGATATATTTAAATCTATATCTCCACTTGCTAGGAAAATACTTCTTATTTTATATTTTTCAAAAACTGGTATAAGTAAAAGAGAACTATATCAAATACTTAAAAATATATCATCAAATGATTTTATCACTTTAGATAAAACTGCATTTGAAGTAGAAGTATTTAATAATATTGAAGTATTTTTAAAACTAAATAGTGATGATACATATAGTTTCTATCATTTATCTGTAAAAGAAGCTATACAAGAGTATCTAAAAGAGCAAGATGAGTTAGCAATACTTGATATAGATGAGTTAAGAGAAGATAATATTTTATTTGAAGAAATGATAAAACAAAATCATGAGTATATACAAGATATGGTATATCTTGATAAGCAAAGTGATAGCTATGAGTTTTTGCAAAAGCTTATAAATTATCTAAAAGAAAATAACTCTTCAAAGTATTATAAAGATAACTTTTTTCATCTTTTCAATTCACTTATTTGGTTTGATATATTTCATCATCAAATAAGCTTTGAAGATATGCAAGATAAAAACTATAAATCTATATCAACCACTACAAAAATATCACAGCAAAATAGTGAAGCTATAGATGAGTTATTTAAGCTATTTGATACAAAAGAAAACAAACACCTTTTTGAGATACGATATGCTTATGAGTTAGCTTTTATCAAAGAAGATTATACCAAGGTATTAGAATATAAAGATTTGTATGAAAACTACATACACGAACTTTTTTTAGATATATGTTTAAATATAGACAAAGATGAGTATATACAAAAGTTTATAGAGAATAAGGATGAATGGGAGAATGGGTTAAATCAGTATTTTAGAAATTATTTTAAAAAATTAATTGCAAATAATAAAAATGAATTTTCAAGTAAATTTTTGGAAGTAGTATATAATTATAAAGAATTTTCAAATTTTATATATAGTAATACAAATAAATTCTCATATGATATAATTAAAGAAATTTTAGCAAATAATAGTTATAAAAATAAAGATGTTATTTTAGTAAATGCTTCATATAAATTTATAGACCATACTGAATATTTTATTTCACAAATTTCTGATAATGAAAAACAACAAAGAGCATTGTCTCATTATGCAGTAAATATATATTCAAAAAATAAAGAAAAAGCACTTTCGATATATAAAAAAGAAAAAAATTATCTTATTCTTGCTGGATTCATTAAATTCTTTGATGATACAGATTCTAAGATTTTTTTTACATTAATATCTTATTTAGAAGATAACTATCAAAAAGAACTTTGTATTAAAGAATATCTAAAAAAGTGTTTTAAAGATGATGATTTACTTAATAAACTTTTTAGCCAACTTCATAATGAAAAAATAATAGTTTTATGTAAACTTCAACTATATTTATTTAAAAACTCTAAAAAAGAAATACTACAAGTTATAGAAGAATATAGTCATTATAAAATTGATATTATTTTAGAAATAAGTAGAAGTAATATTAAGCTTGCAATTGAAATTTTGGAAGAAATTGGATTTGTTTATGGACTGAGTGAGGAAAGTGATTTATATAGTAAACTTGCAGTAGGTATTGCCATTGATGATTTAGATAAATCATTTGAATTAATAGACAAGATATATTATGAAACAGTAAAATTTGAAACATTTTATAAAATTATTGAAAATATAAATTTTAATAAAAAATCAATACAAAAAATACTATCAAAATTAAAATATTTAAATAGAAAAATTGATGCTTTAACTCATATCAATATCAATAAAACTAATACTTATGAAGTATTTAAATTAATACATAATGAAATTAAAGAATATGAAAGAAATAATATATTTTTAAATATTATTCCTATTTTATCATATACATATCCTAATAAAATATTATCATTAATAAGTAAAATTGATATTGTATATGATACACGAGGAAAAGATAAGAGAATTTCTATTTTTATAGATTCACTTTTGCATATTATTATAAAAAAGAATATAAAAGATAATATTACTGTTGTTAATACTTTACTAGATTATATTGATAAATATGATATTACTAAAGTAATATTTAATAATATATGTCATGATGTGGCTTTATTTTTAACAAAAAAAGATTTTAAAATTGCCCAAAAAATTGCACTAAGAATATATGATACAAACCTAGCAAGTCAAACATTATATGTTATTAGAAAACTATATAAAAAAGATACAAAAGAAAATACCTATCCTGATAGTTCAATATTATTTAAAAGTGATACAATTTTAAGAAATAAAATACATTATTCAAATCTATGTATAAATAAAACTTTACATGAAATTATATACCTCGATTATAATTTATTACTAAATTATTATAACTTTAAAGAAAATAAAATATTAACCATATCAAAACAGATGCCATTTAGATATAAAATATTACAGTATTTGGGGAATAAACTAATTATTTTATCATCATACTTAAAAAAAGATACTTCTATTAATAAAGATATATTTAAAATTAATAGTTTTAGAAATTTAGATTTATACAATGATATTTAAAAAAATGGGAGAGGAAATTTTTGAAAGAAATACATTTTAATTTAAAAGACTATATATTTTTAAGAAGCAATAAATTATTAGAAAATATTCAAAATTTAAAAGATATTGATTTTGTAAATAGTAAACAAATTTATTTTATTACAAAAATAAAGAAAATTAGATTTAAAAAGAAAAGTTTATCAATAGGATTAAATTACAATTTTAAAGGTAGTATTTATATAGGAAATGATGAATATAATTTTAATATATCTTTATTAGATTATTTTAATTTTTTATGGTCTCAAAAAAACAAAGAATATATATTACCACAAAAAATTATTCAGAAAATTTATGAATGCAAATTTAAAATAAAAGTAATAAATACTTTATGTTCCAAATATAAGTTTTATAAAGATTTTAAAATAGAAAATATAAATAATAAGACTATTATTTTTACGAGTAATTTATTATCAGTTCTAACAAAAGGTGAAACAAATGAATTACCTATATATAGTGAAAATTTTATAGGATATTTAATAGATAAAAAATATATTCAAATTAATAATTTTTATAATAAATTAATTTATATTGGTAAAAGTAAAAATATTATATCTAGAACTTCAAACCATAATCAATGTTTACAATTTTATAATCAATTAGAAGATGATCAAGAATTATTGTTTTATTTAATTGATTTTACTATTCATCAAAGAATATTTAATCCTAATATGTTAGTACAAGAAAAAAAGCTTTCTAAGCTAGACATTGATTTTATTGAAGCTAGATTAATTAATTACTTTAAACCAGTAACTAATACAATATATAAAGATACTAGTCATATATTAAAAACAAAAAAATTTAAATCATATTATCATAACAATCAATTTGATTATATTTATATTGGTATAGAAACTGATAATATTATGTCCAAGTTTGGAAATGAGCATATTCAAGCAAAGAATATACATTTAGTATGTGATAAAATATAATAGAGGTCATCAAAAATGCAAATAATTAGTAACCATAACTTTACAGAAGTATTAAATCTTATAAAAACTTCAAAAAATGAATTTGTAATAAAAAGTGTCAACACTGCTGACACAAATTACTTGCAATAATCATTTACAAGTATTATTACTAAAAACTCTCAGCACTACTGAGAGAAATAGCGAGGTAAATATAAAATAAAACCAACATAACAAAATCAAATATTTAATAATGTAAAAACTTTAATAGAACAAACCAAACAAATATCTTAATGATAGAATACAAGAATTTTAAAAGATAAAAGCTATTAGATACAAATTATATAAAATAGTTTTTATACTAAACACCACTTTGCTATAAAAGCTATTTTATAGTATAATTTCTAAAAGGAGCTTATATGAAACCTATACTAAAAAAACTATCAAAAGCTTGGTTATCTAAAAAGGTATCAAGTTTTTATAGAGATTTGTACTATGATATTGATTGGAATACTAAAATCATAGGTATAAAAGGTGCAAGA
>Ga0256843_1003806_pt1 | contig 10304 bp, 8 predicted proteins | sample AlvinellametaG_FD_191572 | JGI IMG/M metagenome (GOLD analysis project Ga0256843, IMG submission 191572) | Pompeii worm associated microbial communities from hydrothermal vent at the East Pacific Rise, Pacific Ocean - Alvinella | ecosystem: Host-associated > Annelida > Integument > Unclassified ... | reverse complement strand
CACTACTGAAAAAGCTTAAAAAATCACTTGGATGTGGTGGTAGCTTTAAAAACCCTATGATGGAGTTTCAAGGGGATGTGAAAGAGAAACTGCGCCCTTTATTACTCAAAGAGGGGTTTGGATTTAAACCCAAACACTAAGCGATCAAGATCTCCTCTTCCTCATCTTCTTGTAGCTTTAATACTTTTGCACGTGATATGTCTGTTGTTATAATGTATCTGTCACGACCACTCTCTTTTGCTCTATAGAGCATCTCATCAGCACGTGAAATAAGCACTTCATCTTCTAGTGCATCATCAGCCACACAACACACTACTCCGATGGAGAGTGTCATATATTCACATACCAAAGAGTTCTTGTGTTCTATTTTTTCCTCTCTGAGGCTGTCACAGATCTCACGTGCGAGTTGTGCACTGTTTGAAGCATCTGTTTCACTTAAAAGTACACCAAACTCCTCACCACCAAGTCTAAATATATAATCACTTGGACGTTTGAGAGTGTTTTGCAATACCTGTGCAACTTTTCTTAAAGCCTTATCACCCTCAATGTGTCCATAGGTATCGTTATACTGTTTAAAGTAATCGATATCAAGCATCATAAATGTGATGTAACTCTTTGAACGTTTGGCACGTTTGAGTTCTCTTTCATAGATAAAATTAAAATAACGTCTGTTATGCAGATGTGTCAAGCTGTCTGTATAGGAAGCATTTTCAAGTTTTTTATTGACGATCTTTAGCTTTTTGGCAACCTTTTCAAGTCTGTTATGATCATGTTGGATACTGCGAAAAACATACAATAAAATCCCGATGATTAAAATAATAACAAAAACAAGAATAAAACCTATCTGCATCATTATATCGTTGTATGTATGTAAGAATTTTTTGCGTTCATACTTTGCAACATCTATCTCATACTTCAAAAGCTTTTGCATAACACTGTCTATGTTGGAGACTTTGTTTTCAAGTGTATGGATAGAGAGTTTTGTTAAATCTTTGCCCTCTTTTGCCAAACGCAAAATTTCGTAAAAGTAGTTATTTGTCTCCTGAAGCTCCACATCTGCGTACTCAAGGTATTCCATCTCATCAGCAGTTTTATAATGGGAAAAATAACTTTTCCATCTCTTGGCAATAACCTTGAGTCCATTCTCCAAAGAGATCACTGTTTCATCAAGACTTATCTCATCTCGGGAAGTTTTATATAATGTTGCAGCGAGTTGCGTGTGGTAGGTTCTTATGATATCGTTGAGTTCAGTAACAGGAACAAGTGAACCAAAATAGAGTGCATCTATATTTTTTTTCATGGCATTGACATAGGTTGTACCCATAATACCTATACTTACAAGAGATAAGGTAATAAAAACAAAAACCATAAAAAGTTTACTTCTGAGTTTGAGCGCTTCTATAAACTGCATACATATCCTTAGTCTCTGTAATAAAGCATATTTTGTACCATTTATCCCATCTATTTTTACATTTTATGCTAAAATTTTGCAAATATTTTAAAGAGGGCATTTATGGAAGCAAAAGCGATAAAAACAGAAAAATATCTTTCAAAAGAGGAGATAAAAAAACATCTCAGTAATGTTGAGTATATCATCATGGCTGCACCTGCACCTGAACATTTTAAAGATACACCTATCCACTTTACCATCTTTTTAAACACGCAAGATGATCTGCCACCAGAGATCCAAAAAGCGGTGTTGGATAAGTTTAGAGATGAACATAAAATTAAACAACCAGCAGAACTTATGAGTCAGCTTATGCCTGTGGGCTTTGCAATAAGCACATCACAAGATACTCCTATGCCTATGCTCTTGGTAAAACCTGAAGATCAACGCTCCATCCCATTTGAAGTGATGTTTGTTATGGACTTCTTGGCAGATTCAGATGAGTTTGATGAAGCAAAAATCAAGCAGCTCACAGGGTGGAGCTACTCTTACAATTAAGTTTTTTTAAAAATGTTACCAAATGCTACAAAAGTAGCATTTGAGATTACCTTTGTGCTCTACAATACTCCTAGATTTAAATTAAACAATCTAAGGAGCAAACAATGAAAAAAATGATTTTATCAAGTGTACTGGCATCACTTTTACTTACAACAGGGCTTTATGCAAAAAGTGATATCAAAACAGTAAAAGAGGTAAGCAACAACGCAGTTGTTAAGGGAAACCAAGATGCACTAGCATCTCAAAAACATCTTATTCAAGAGGCTATCAATTCACTCGAATTTACTGCAAAAGCGTTACAAGACTTAAATAAAAATGATAAAAAAGCAGCACAGGCAAATATTGAAAAAGCGCTTGGCAAACTTGAAGTGATCTTAAGTGCAAAAAATGCACCAAAACTTTTACCAATTGACAGTGCTGTAACAATGAAAGAGTATATCGGAACAAAAGAAGATATTGAAAAAACTGTTGATGTGGTCAAAGATCTACTCGATGACAACAAAGTTCAAGTTGCACGTGAGCTATTAAACACACTACAAAGTGAAATTGATATCACAGTTGTAAGTTTACCACTTATCACATATCCTGATGCACTTAAACTTGCAGCAAAATATATCCATGAAGACAAGATTACAGAAGCAAAACATATCTTGGCATTGGCACTCAATACGTTTGATACAACAGTAGAGGTGATTCCATTACCACTTTTAAAAGCGACAGAACTTATCAACGTATCTGCTAATCTTTCTAAAAACGGTAAAAAAGAGGAAGCTCTTAAATACCTAGATGCAGCAGAAGATGAGTTGGATGTTGCACAAGCACTTGGTTATGTAAGCCATTCAGATACAACATACAAAGCACTACACGCAACAATCAAGCATGTGCGTAAAGAGATCAAAGGGAAAAACAAAGCTGAAAAACTTTTCGATGAGTTAAAAGCAAAACTCAAAGATTTCAAAGAGAAAGTGTTTTCAGAAGAGCAACCTAAAAAGAACTAAAAGTGTAGTACATAATGTACTACACTCTCTCTCAATTATACTACTTCCACTCCCCAAAGAAACATATAAAAATATTTTTCATCATTACTTCAACACTATTTTATTATAATAAAATATCTAATACCAAAGGTAGAATTTTTTCATGAATATACTTCTTATTGAAGATGACATACACTTAGCAGAAACTATTTTACGTGGTTTTAAAGAAGAAGGATTTACATTTGATAGTATGACTTCTATACAAGAGGCAACCTCTTATATCGCTATGAAACAGTATGATGTTATTATTTTAGATAAACGTTTACCAGATGGAGATGGAACCTTTTTTTGTTCAAAGCTACGTCAACAAGGTATCAATACACCTATATTGATTTTAAGTGCTTGTGTTGAACTTGATGATATTGTTCATGGTCTAAATCAAGGTGCTGATGATTATTTAACAAAACCTTTTCGTTTTCCAGAACTTGTTGCAAGAACTAGAGCCCTATCAAAAAGACAAAACAATATAAAAAACCATATTCTCCAAGCACAATATTTAACACTAAATATTATGTCAAGAGAAGTAAAAATCAATGGAAAGCCAATTGAATTGCGTAATAATGAATTCAACCTTTTACTTTTACTAATGAAACGTAAAAATAATGTAGTTTCAAAAACAGAAATTATTGATTATGTTTGGAATATTGATGATTATATTGATCCAAATATTTTAAATGTTACAATTTATAATTTAAGAAAAAAAATTGAATTAAAAAACAAACCTAAACTTATTCAAACAGTTCGAGGAGTTGGTTATAAAATTACAACTTAAAATTTATAAGTATTATAAGATTATTATCTTATTAATACTTATCATTATAAACTTATTTTTTTTAATTAATCCAAGTACAATCATAAATTATACTGTACCATATCTTTTACTAAATATTATAACGATATTATCATTTCTATTATTAGAAATAAAAATTATCCAACTTAAAAATTATATTAATAAAACAACAACCATTATACAAAATGAATTAGCAATTGGAGATATTAAACCTTTTCATCCACCAAATAATATAAAAGACATAAAAATATTTATAGATACTATCAATCAAATTATTAACTATCTAAACCAAAAACATAAAACTGCCCAAGAATTTAATGCTAATGTATCACATGAACTTAAAAGTCCTCTAACATCTCTTAAAACTGATTTAGAATATTTTTTATATTATGTTAATTTATCTCCAGAAATCTCCCATAAAATTCAATATTTTATTAAAAAAATAGATAACCTTGAATCTATTACATCACAAATGCTTTTAGTATCTAATAATAATATTGAAAATCTAAATAATTCTATGCAAAGAATTTTCTTAAATGAAATCATTTTAGAAGCACTGAAAGACAAACAAAATTTACTAACAGAAAAAAACATTACATTTGATTTATATGTTACGCAAGCTATAACTTTACATGGACACAAAAATTTACTTAAACATGCTTTTTTAAATATTTTAGATAATGCTATAAAATATTCTTCTAAAAATCAGCATATTTGTATTTACTTAAAAAAGAAAAAAAATTTTATTTATTTTATAGTAAAAGACAGTGGTATTGGTATCCATAAAAAAGACTTACAATTTATTTTTCACCCATATTACAGAGGTATTAATACAACTTCAACTATCTCAGGATATGGTTTAGGTCTTAGTCTTGCTTCATGGATATTTGAACTACACAATGCTACCATAAAAATAAAAAGTAAACATAATTATGGTAGTTTAGTGTTTGTAAAATTTTATCTATATTAAATCAACTTTTAAAATTATTAAGTTGTGTATTTAATTTTTCAATAATTTCATTTTGATGTTCAGCAGCAGTTACAATATCTTCAACACTGTTTGCATTAGTTATAGATACATCATTTAACTTTGACATATTTATCGATATATCTACCACTCTATCTTTAAGTTGATCAACAGCTTCTGAACTTTCAAGTGACATTATTTTAGTTTTTTTAATAGAATGAATAACTGCGTCCAAACTTTTTTCAACATCACTTGCTCTTTGTGCAGCGATAGAGACTTCGGTAGCATTTGCCTGCATATTATCACTTGCCTCTTGTACAGCTTGTGTAACAACATTGATAGTTGCATTAATTTCAACAAGGCTTTTTTGCGTTCTCTCTGCTAATTTTCTCACTTCGTCAGCAACAACAGCAAATCCCCTACCATGTTCCCCTGCACGTGCAGCTTCAATTGCAGCATTTAAAGATAATAAATTTGTTTGTTCTGCAATATCACCTATAAGTTCTAAAATACTTTTTACATCATTTGTACTCTCTTTAAGCTCTTGCATCTTATAAGCTAAATCTTCTTCTTTTATACTTGATTTTTTTACAGTATCTATAAGCATGTTTATTTTTTGTGTTGTTTCATTTAGAGCATCAAAGGAACTTACTGAAAGTGTATGCATTTGATTTACTTTTTCATCTACAAATTCTGCTTCTTGTGTTGTTTTATCGGTATCATCATTAATAGATTTTACTAATGTAGACTCATCTTCAACTCTTTTTCCAATAGTTAATGATGTAGTAGATAGTTTTTTAGAAATCGATGAAGCCTCATAGCTAACATTTTTCGCTTCACTAATTGCATCTTGTACTTTTTGGATAAAACTGTTTATATGTTGTGCAACCTGTGCAATTTCATTTTTACCATCAATATGAATACGTCTTGTTAAATCTCCATCTCCTGATGCAAGATTATATGCTGCTTCATTAATGCGTTGAAGACTTTTACTAATACGTGATGAGATAAAAATAATTAAAAGGACAACTCCAAGACCAGTAATTACAAAAACACTTAAAAGCTCTGTTTTCAAATGTTTTAAAACAATATTTTTTTCAGCCTTTTGATCTTTACGTAAATTTATTAGAGCCGCTTCTGCTTCACGAGCCTCTTTTTTCATCTCTAATGAGATTCCATTTGCTTTTTCTCGTAAAACACTAAAAGTATCAAATGCTTTTTTATATTCATTTAAAGCTTTTAAAACACTATCCATCATCTTTTTATTTTTAGGATTATCTAAAATATTTTTTACATGTAAGGTCAATTTCGTTATATTTTCAATAGAGGATTCAACTTGTTGTTTGTATTTCATATCCTTGCGTCTTAAATAGTTTTTTTCAGCTAGTCTCATTAGCATTAACTCTTTGACTATTTTATTTGCTAAAGATGCTTCTTCTATTTCATCAGCAATTGCACGAATATTTTTAGAAGTATGTAATAGCTTATCTCTTTGTTTTTTTTGTATAGCTCGTATTCTAAGTGCTATATTCTCAACATCTTGTGCTTCTTTAATCATTATATTTTGCATTTGTAATGATTTTTCTCGAATATTTTTATATTTCTGAAATAGTGACAAATAAGCATTAATATTATTGATAACTTCTTGAATAAGTTGTTTATTTTGAGCATCTTTAAAATCACTTTGTAGTTCATGTGCAATTTTCAAACTTTCCTCAAGTGTTGTTTGAAGTTCATTTGCATAATTTACATCTTTTCTACGTATATAATTTTTTTCACTAATTCTTGCATCAAGCATCTGTTTAATAATTTTATTCGATACAGATGCTTTTAAACTTTTATCTTCAAGCTTTTCTATACTTGAAGAAATAGAAAAGTACAAATAAATAAAAGAAAGCATAATAACAAAAGGAACAATAAGTAATTGACGTTTTATAGAAATATTTTGTAACATTAGAACACCTTATATGTAGTTTACAAAATTCTAACTCAGGTTTATGATATTCTAATGTACATAATATGAAATATATTTCATATTTAGTCTAACAGTTTTTCAAACTCTTTCAGTGGCATAGGTTTATAATAGTAATATCCTTGAATTTTAACACTATTATGTTTTGTAACCAATTTTAACGTTGCAATATCTTCAACACCTTCTATAATAATTGTTAATTGTAATTTTTTCGCCAAATAAATTATCCCTTCAAAAAGTTCCTGTGCTTTTATATCTTGTAGTAAATGATCAACAAATGACTTATCTATTTTAATCGTATTAATTGGATAATCTTTAATATATGAAAGTGAAGAGTATCCAGTACCAAAATCATCAAGAGAAAATCGAAATCCCTCCTTTTTAATTAATTCCATTGTTGAGTATACTAAATCATTATTTTTCGCAAAAACACTCTCTGTCATTTCAAAATATATTTTTTGAGGATTAACATGATAATACTTTTTTAACATATCTCGTAAAAATGGTAAAAAATTTTCATCATAAAACTGTAGTATCGAAAGATTAATTGAAACTATATGTTTAAACTCCCGCCTATGGATCAACTCAAAGACGGTTTCAATAAGCCAATATGTTACTTCCAAAATCATTCCATTACTTTCCAGTTTTGCAATAAATTTATTTGGAGCAATCAATTCATTATTTTTCTTCCATCGTAAAAGTGTTTCAACTCCATAAAGTGATTCAGTCACAGGTTCTATAATAGGTTGAAAATAAACTTCAAATTCATTATTTTTAATAGCATGACGTAAATTATTTTCTAAAAAAGTTTCCCCTTCAATTTTTTCATACATAGCTTTATTAAAATATACATATTGGGATTTTCCAGAATTTTTTGCAGCATACATTGCAACATCAGCAAATGACAAAACTTTCTCTCTTGAGACATGTTCATTACTTGATATATAAATACCTATCGAAACTGAAGTAAAAACTGTATGACCTTCTATATAAATAGGTTTTTGTAAAGTATCTATTATTTTATTAGCAATATTACCTGCAATACTCGGATGCTTGATATCTTGAATTAACAATGAAAATTCATCACCACCTAACCTTGCAATAATATCTTGTTGACGAATGTGAGAACGCATTCTCTTTGCAATGACTCTTAATAGCTTATCTCCAATGGTATGCCCATATGTATCATTAATATTTTTAAAATTATCAACATCAATAAACATAATTGCAAAGCGTTCATTTGTAGTATTACATCTTGCTATACACCTATCTATTTCTTCTTGAAACATTTTTCTATTTGGTAAATGTGTTAATTGATCATAATTTACTAAATTAGAAAGTTCATGAAAAGTTTTTTGTAACATCTCAATACTATGATTAAGTAGTTGAGATATTTCACCAAGTTCATCTTTAGATGATATCTGAATACTACGTGAAAAATCTTCATGTGAAATACGCTTTAAAACATCATTAATTTGTGTAATAGGTTCAATAATAGATTTCATTAGAGTTCTTGCAAAGAAAATACTTGCAAATACTATAACCAAAATAACAATTTGTACTACAACTGATTGCTGTTGAAAAATTTCATCTGAATGTTGGTGACGAAGCTTTGCTCGTTGAATTTGATATTCTGAAAGTTCATTAAGCGCTTCTCTTGCTTTTCTAAATTCTAAAATCGCTTTTTTATAAAGAATACTTTCTAACTCTTTTTCAGATTTCTTTAAAAGAAATGGATAAACATCTTTTTTAATAATATTAAGATATTCCTCGAAGTTTTTTTTGAACTTTTGAAATTCCAATTTTTCAGCTTCTGATAAACGTGTGCTTACATATTTATTTAATTCATTATATACTCTTTGTATTTGATCATTTATAATACGTTGATGATGCTTAATAGTATTTAAATCTTTTGTATCAATAAGCCTTAAACTTCTATCCCTGATTCGATAAAGAGCTCCTTTAAGATGTGAAATATTTTCAAGGGGAATAACTTCTTGAGTATAAATATTATCTACCCTTTTGTTAATTTGAGCAGATTGCCATAAACTCCATTCTCCTATTAAAAAAATAAGAAAGATTAAAATTCCTAAGGTTATATATAACCTTTTATGCAATCGCATATTTCCAAACAACATTTCATAAGCCTTATTAAAGAAATCATTTGTATCACTTTAACATACTATTATGAAATTTTTATTATTTAGAAACTTGTACTTGATAAAGCCTCTATCTCATCTATCTCCTTAACAATATCACACGAAAGATTTTCATACCCTGTAGCAGTGATGAGAATATCATCTTCTATACGGATTCCGATTCCTCTGTATTTTTTAGCAACTTTTGTATCATCTTGAGCAATGTAAAGAGCTGGCTCTATCGTTAAGACCATCCCCTCTTGAAGTGGTATCTCTTTGTTCTTTTCATCTTTATAGGGTGCTTCATCATGCACATCAAGCCCCATCCAATGCCCTATGCCATGTGGATAGTATTTTTTAAATAGCTCTTTTTTCATACACTTTTTCTTACCTGTTTGTATAATGCCTAGCTCCTTTAAAGCCTGACACAAAAGCTCTTGCGATTTTTTTTGTAGTTGTGAGCGTAAAACTCCAGGTCGTATCATCTGGATAATCTGTTTTTGTACAGATAAAACAGCACTGTAAAGCTCTTTTTGAGCCTGTGTAAAAGAGCCATCAGAGGGGATAGTACGGGTGATATCACTTGCATAGTATTGATACTCACACCCTGCATCTATCAAGATGAGTTGTTTCTTTTGAAGTTTGGCATCGTTGTTGATATAATGGAGTGTATTGGCATTATCACCACACGCAACGATAGAGGTGTATGCATCACTGTATGCTCCGTTTTTCTTAAAAACATACTCTATCTCAGCTTGAAGTTCATACTCATAGTTTAAGGATGCAGCTTTTTGCATCGCTTGGTGGTGTGCTTCTTTTGTGATTGCTATGGCGTGTTTTATCAGTGCTATCTCTGCTGGTGATTTTATAAGTCGCATCTTTTGAACAATGTGTGAGAGATTATAAATAGCAACAAACGATTTGGTATAACGTTTAAGAACTTTTACCTTTGAATACTCAAGGGAAAAATCGTAATACAAAGCTTTTTTATCTTGCATCAGCTCTTTGAGTTTGACATTGAGTGTATCGTATGTAAAAACATCATCTACATGAAATCTCTTTTTAGCCTCTTTGACACCTAAACGTTTCCCGTTCCACAGCTCCTCTTTGGGATCTTTTTTATGAACAAATAAAAAACTCTCAAATGCTTTTTTCCCTTTGACAATCACAAGAGCACTCGAATCCTCTTTAAAACCACTCAAATAGTAAAAATTACTGTTTTGTCTATAGGGATAATGGGTATCGTTTGAACGCACTTTATTTTCAGCAGCAAAGATCACTGCAATAGAGTTGCTTTTGAGCTCTTTGGCAACTCTTTTACGTCTTGAGGCATACTCTTTCTCACTTATCACGACACACCTCTGCAAGTGTAGATCTTACCTCTTGAATCACTTTTGCAACAGCAGTGTTGAGTGCTGCAACTCCACCCTGTGCATCTGCACTTTGTGCTTTTTG
>Ga0256843_1003805_pt1 | contig 10304 bp, 5 predicted proteins | sample AlvinellametaG_FD_191572 | JGI IMG/M metagenome (GOLD analysis project Ga0256843, IMG submission 191572) | Pompeii worm associated microbial communities from hydrothermal vent at the East Pacific Rise, Pacific Ocean - Alvinella | ecosystem: Host-associated > Annelida > Integument > Unclassified ... | reverse complement strand
ACCTACAGCCTGTTCTAACGCTATAGGTACCATCCCTGCAATAGTTCCAAAAGCTGTCATCATAACAGGTCGAAAACGCACTTTTACAGCCTCTTGAGCACTCTCAAACGGAGATTCCCCCTGCTCTCTATAATTTTGATAAAAATCAATCAGTAAAACAGCATTTTTAATGATAATACCAAAGAGAAGTAAAATACCTAATAAACTTGGCATACAACTCGGTTTGCCAAAAAGTAACATACCCCATGCTGCCCCAATTAAAGAAAGAGGTAAAACAAGAATCATAATAAAAGCCATTCTTACAGACTTATAAATCGCTATCAATGTCATAATCAAAATAACAATCCCAAGTCCTATCGCTTTTAACATCCTTTGAAAACTATCTTGGATTTGTACAATATCACCTGCTTGTGTCACAACAGCACCATCTAATGATAATGTATCTAATGCTGTTTGTGTATCATCTGTCAGATGTGTTACAGGTCGTTTTGCGCGATAACCATTAACATCTATACTGTAGAGCATCTTGTCTCTCTCTATTTTTGCAAATGTAAGATGTCGTTTGAGTGTTGCCAAAGCAGCAAGTGGTATCTCACCTGAAGGTGTTGCTATAGGTAAAAGTTTTAAAGTCTCTATATTTTGAGAAAATTTCCCTTTCAAATAAAGTCTGACAAATTGAGTATTCATAGAAGCCAAATTAGAAGTCAACCCTATAATCTGACCCTTTAAAGGAAGCTGCATAGCAATTTGATAAGGTGTTACTCCATAACTTAATGCCTTATTTTCATCAATCTTAAGCTCCACCTCCATAAAATCTTTATCCCAACTTCTTGATACAGAGGTAAGACCGTGAACACTTTGCATCACTTGAGCAACTTTTTTAGCATTATCACTCAACCCTTCGACAACAGGAGAACTTAAACGCGTATCAACTGTTGCTTTAATACTTGAAACTGCTGTAGCTCCAAAATCAAAAACATCATCCCTTTTAATACCCTCAAGATGTGATATTTTTTCTCGAATCATATCTTCAAGTTCCCACATCGTCTGTTTTCTTTCAAAACGATTAACAGCATTAATCGTTATAGTTGCTTCTGATGGAAGATTACCACTTCCTAGACTTAAAACACCTGGTTCTGTACCAAAAGCAACTGAACTCATCTTAAACCATGGCTGCTGTTTTAACCATCCTAAAAGGGGTTGAAGTTTTTTCTCTGCACTCTCCACTGTTTCATTAACACTAAACATCACCTGTGCTTTAATGATACCTGTATCCATAGGTGGCATCGCATCACGACCAATCGTTGGCATAATATTTTTCATACTTAGTACTAAAATAGCCACCACACCTGCTGTTAACAACATCCTTCTTACAATGCGAAATTTTCCATTTGAAAACCGAATAATCCCTTCATAAGGAGTCACTAAACTTCCAATAGTATGTTGATAGAACCATTCAAAATACCCTTCTATTTTTGTTTTACCAACACCATTTTTATAGAGCCATTTTGAAAGAGAAGGGATAAAAGTGATAGATAAAAACCAACTCACAATTAACGCTATAATCAGTGTCTCAATAAGAGGCTTAAATATCTTTTCTGGAAATCCACCTATAAACATTAAAGGTGATAAAATAGCTATCGTTGCTATAGTTCCTGCAAATACAGGGCTTAAAACCTCTTTTGTTCCATGGGTTATCGCATCTTCAAGCTTTTCATGCCCCTCCATCAAATGTCTCTCTATATTTTCCAAAACAACAACAGCATCATCAGTCAACATACCTAAAGCCAAAATAATTGCTGTATAGATAACAATGTTTAACTCTCCACCTGTCAACCAAATAATTGCTATAGTAGAGAAAAATACCATAGGTATAGAAAGACCTGCTGCAATAATGGCACGAAAATTTCCTAAAAAAAGCATAATAACAAGCAGTGTATAGATAATAGCATCACGCAAAGCCTCTAACATATTATCGTTAGCCTGTTCAATTAAATCTCTTTGAGTATCACTAATTTCAAACTTGATATTTGGATACTCTACTTTAAGTTTTTCTAGTTCAGCTCTTGCTGCCTTACTAACATCAAGTACACTACCATGAGGAGCACGCTGAATTGCCAAAGCGATAGCATCATTACCATTTCCTATATAACCACTTGTTCTTTTTTTATAAGACCAAGTAACATCAGCAATATCACCAAGTCGTACATTTGGCATAATTTGAAGCTGTTTTAATTGTTCAACATTGTCTTTTTCACCATAAAAAGTAACTGTATAAAAATCACTCTCACCCTTGATAAAACCTATAGGCATATCTCGATTAAGTACATTGATAGCTTTTGTAATAGTCTCAAAGTTAACACCATAGCGTTTTGCTTTAAAAGGATCAACAGCAATATTAATAGCACTTTCATAACCACCAAAAACCTCTACATTACCAATAGCTTCATTACTCAAAAGATGGGGTTTTATAAAACTATCTGCAATTTTACGAATATCTGCTAAAGTAATTTTGTCATTTTTAGGACTCAAAGCAATAACATCAACAGGAAGCGTAAAATCTCCTGCTGTATAGATAGCTGGATTGGTTCCTTGTGGTAATTTTGCTTTTGCTATAGAGAGTGCATTGGCAACATCAACAGCTGCAGCATTTAACCCTTTTTCATAGGCAAAATCAGCTTTTACAATAGAATAATTAGCAACATTTACACTACTCACATCTCGTACAAGTCCAAGTCGTGATATCTCCTGTTCTATAGGTTTAGAAACGGTAGAAGCTGCTACTTGTGCTGTAGCTCCTGGTACTTGAGTAATCACAATCACCTGAGGAGGATTGGAATCAGGAAAAAGATTTTTAGGTAACTTTATAAGCCCTATAATTCCCATAATAAAAAATGCCACGATAATAGAGTAAAGCAAATAGGGGCGTTTGTAAAAAAAATCAAACATCATCTACTCCTTTACTTTAAGAGCATAACCACTTGAGAGACGCAATAAAATATCAGCTTTGGCAACCACAATATGTTTTCCTTCAAGATTTTCAGAAATAACAACTCCCTGCTGTGCACTTTGTACGATATGAACCTCTTGAGCATGTGCTTGTGTACCATCTATAACAAGTACATAGTTTTTTCCATCTCTATTTAAAAGAGCATTAAAGGGTAGTAATGTTGCTTTTTGTTGAAAAACTATAACATCAACTTCCACTCTATCACCACTGACAAGTTTACTCTTTCCTGTATAGACTTTATATTCTGAAAGACCATGATATGTACTGCCAAGTGCTGTAGCGCTGTACTCTTTACCTTCAAACTTTACCCCTCGCATCGGTATAGTATTTGGTACTCGTACCATCAGGTAAAAACCATTTTTAGAACTTATAGCAACAAGGGGTTTCCCTGGTGCACTTAATGCTCCTTTGTTTGAAAAAGTTTTTGCGATAACACCATTGACAGGAGATGTAATAGTTGCATAGGAAAGATTATTTTTTAGTTCTATCTCTTTTTGTTTTAATGAAGCAAGTTGTGCTTGCATATTTGCAATCATTGTCATCTCTTTTTGAGACTCCTCAACAGAAGCCCCTTGCACTTTGAGTAACTCTAAAGTTCTTTTATGGGTAGCTTTGAGATTTTGTAAAGCTACCTGAGCAGCTTGCCGTTGCTTTTGTACACTTACTAAAGAACTTTTTATAGAAGTTGTATCGAGTTTAACAACAACTTCCCCCTTCTTTACACTTGAACCACTCGGTTTTATACTCATAATACGCGCTGCAATACGAGAAGAGAGCTTGACATCTTTATCATTGGCAACATCAGCCAAATATGGAAGCGTAAGTGTTGCATCACTCAGTTTTGGAGAAAGTTGCTTGACCACTATGGGGTATATTTTTGCCTTTGGCGTTGAAGCATCTTTTTTTCGTGCCTTTTGAACAGCTTTGACACCACCTACACCCAAAGCAACCACTACAACAGCACCGACACCTGTTTTTAAAATTGTCATCATTGTACTCATTTTACGATCTCCTCAATATTATTTGCATAAATAACAGCCAACTCCATCAATGTTTGCCATTTTGTAGCTTCTGTCTTATATAAATTTGCTTCTTGAGCAACAACAGCATCTTCATAACGAAGATACTCCTCTGTAGAGAGTCTTCCACTCTTATAATTTACTTTTGCTATAGCTAAAAGCCTTTTTTTATTCTCTATACTCTGTGTATATAACTTTAATGAATTATCAAGTAAGCCTAAAGATGTTTGCAACATATGTGCTCGAGCTTCTAACTCTTCACGCGATTTTTCTAACTCCACCTCTGAAGCATGAAACTCTATCTTAGCCAAAGAGAGTGCACTGTACTGATTCATAGCTAAAAGTGGTACATTCACAACAACCCCTATATTACTGTAGCGTTCATCAATATTTTTATTATTATTGTAAGCCTTTGCTTTTGAAAATGTATAATTTCCATGAGCAACAATACTAGGATAGAGTTTCTCTTTTTGCACCTGAATATTTATTCTATTGGCTCGTATCTTCTCTTCAAGAGGTTTTAAAGAACCAAACACACCCTTCTCATAGCTACCAACTTGCTGCATCAAGACAGGTGATGTAAGGGTGATACCTGTTAAACTCTCTATAGAACTTATAAGTTTTTTCTTTTGAAGTTCAATGTTGTTTTTACTAATAGCAATCTCATTTAAAGAATCTTCTATTTTATAAAGTGATGATGCTGGTGAACGCCCATTATTCACTTTTATTTGTAATGTTTTTTGTGTTTCTAAAAGTGATTTTTCTTTTCCATCAAGTGCCTTTTTTAAAGAAACCAAATAGAGAAAATTTGCATTTGCACCAACAATGACAGCTTCATTTTTTAAAATATTTATCCTCTTTTTTGCCTGTGCACTCTTTTGCATAGCTTGAGCTTTTTTTGCTGTAGTATAAAGTGATTTTACAAAAATAGGCATAGAAAATTGTGCTCCAGCTCTATAAATATTTTTACTAAAAGGTTGTGCAATAGCTTGATCTTTTACCATATCCATCAGAGTATTTGGAGGTACAGGTAACATCCCTGTTGCTTCATTATAGTTATCATAAGAAGCAAAAAGATCTATTTTTGGATATAAACTACTCTCAACCATCTTTTTTTGCATAGCACTTTTTTTCACCATCATTGTATCAGACTGCACTTGTGCATGTGATTTGAGTGCATTAAAAAGCTCAGGAATCGTTTGTGCTTCCACAAGCCACGGTAACACCAAGGCAACAAATATTTTTTTCATCTTTTATACCTCCAAAGATTTTTTTATAGTGTGAAAGATATAGATAGCAACATCTTCTATACAACACTCACTACATGTATCTACATTTGTATCAACTAACATCGCTTTTTTTCGTAAAGGTTGTGTCGTTATCATCAAATTTAAACTTCCAATAATCATAAAATGGATAACCATAGGTATAGATTTTTGAAAGACACCCTCCTCTTCACCTCTTTGTAAAATAGCACTTAACAACATAAATAATCTTCGCATACTCGCAAACATCATCTCAGGAAGATGTGCACCACTATCACTCAGTTCTCTTAAAAGCAATGCTGGAAAATAGGGATGGAGTTGTGCATGTTTTGCATATGTTTGTATAAAAACCTCCAACTCTTCCTCCACACTTTGACACTCTATAGAAGACTCAACAATAGCCTCATAAATAGCATCAAAGAGCCCACCCATTACAGCTGCATACAAACTTGATTTATTTTTAAAATAGTAATAAACAAGAGCTTTATTCACATCACTCTTTTTTGCTATATCATCTATCGTTGTGGCATCAAAACCTTTTTGAGAAAAAAGTAATTTTGCTTCTTGTAAGATTTTTGCTTTTGTCGCTTTAGCATCTCTTTTTTGTTTCAACTGTTCACCTTATTAACTAACTATTTAGTTAATTGTACCACATTTTTTCTATTTTAAAGCTATATCTTTATAAAAAGTGCTACACTTAGAGTAAGACAATTCTTAATATAGGGAGCATATTATGATTACTGTACAATCTTATGGCGCAACACAAGAGGTCACTGGCTCATGTCACATACTTCACATAGACAATAAAAAAATTATGATAGATTGTGGAATGTTTCAAGGGGAAGAGGAACAAAACAATGAACAACCTTTTGAGTTCAATCCATCCGAAATTGATTATCTTTTTATAACACATGGTCATTTAGATCATGTAGGACGCATACCAAAACTGATAAATGAAGGGTTTAAAGGTACTATCTATACAACGATGGCAACAATGGATTTAGCCTATATTATTTTAATGGATAGTGCAAAAATTATGTCTGAAGACTTTCAAACACATTATAAAAAGGCGCTTCGAAAAAATAAAACAAAAAAACTCAAAAAACCCCTCTACTCTACTTTAGATGTTGAAAAAACTTTTACCCAAAGGGAGTGGATCAATCCAGAATATGATGTTTATTACAATTTATGTGCAGGAATTAACTTTCGTTTTAGAAATGCTGGACATATTTTAGGCTCAGCTTTTATAGAATTTTCATACATACAAGATGGCGATTCTAAAACTATCGTTTTTTCAGGAGATATAGGAAACAACAACCATCTTGTGTTACCAAATTTACAAAAATGTTCCCAAGCAGACTACCTCTATATCGAATCAACTTATGGTAATAGAGAACATCAAAATATGAAAAAAACACTCAAAGAGTTTCAAAAGGTTATAATCAATACTCTTGAGAAAAAAGGAAATGTACTCATCCCATCCTTTGCGATTGAAAGAACACAGGAGATTTTATGTATATTAAAAGAGATGTATGACAATAAAGAACTCCCTAAATGTAAAATCTACCTTGATAGCCCTATGGCAACAAAAGCAACACAAATCTATAAAAAATATGCACCTCAACTCTCACAACAATGTCAAGAAAACCTCCAAAAAGATGGTGAAGTTTTCCATTTTGAACCTTTAACCTATACACTTACACCAGAAGCTTCACGAGGTATTAACGATATCAAAAGTAGAGCTATCATTATAGCTGGTAGTGGTATGTGTAATGGTGGGCGTATTCTTCACCATTTCAAACATCGTATTTGGAACAAAAAAAATGCTATTATTTTTGTAGGCTTTCAAGCACAGGGAACATTAGGAAGAGAAATAGTTGAGGGAGCAAAATGGGTCAATATCTACGGTGAAGATATTATAGTAAAAGCATCTATCCACACCATTAACGGATTTTCTGCACATGCAGATCAAAAAAAGCTCATCAAATGGGTTGCGAAAATCAAAAAACTCAAAAAAATATTTTTAATACACGGAGAAAAAGAGAGTCAAAAAATATTTCAAAAGAAACTCATAAAAGAGCTTCAAACAAAAGTAAAAATTGTTTCATACAAAGAGAAGATAGAACTTTAGCTCTCTTGGAGTAAAATTCTCATCTCACTCTCTGTAAGTGTCTTAACACCTAAAGAGAGTGCTTTGTCATACTTACTTCCAGCATCTTCACCATAGATGAGAAAATCAGTTTTTTTACTGACACTGCCACTCACTTTTGCCCCTAAAGTCTCTAACATCTCTTTGATTTTACCACGACTCTCACTCATCGTACCTGTGAGCACTACAGTTTTACCCTTAAAAGGGTTCTCTTGTGCCTCAGCTTTTTGCTCAGGGGGACGAGGCTCTATAATCTCTTGAAGTTTCTCTACAGTTTGTTCATTCACACGCATAAACTCCAAGTAACTCTCAGCCATCTCCTCCCCTATACCATCAATAGTAACTAAAGATTCTTTGCTTACATGTAAGTAGTGTGCACCAAAAGTATCTGCTACCATTTTAGAAGCAACTTCCCCTATATGCTCAATCCCAAGAGCATTGATAAAACGCCAAAGTTCACACCCTTTTACTTTTGCTATAGCATTTAAAAGATTATTTGCTTTTTTCTCTTTAAACCCTTCAAGTGCCAAAAGTTGCTCTTGTGTAAGACTAAAAAGATCAAGAACACTTCGCACAAGCCCAGCTTGAAAGAGCTGTTCTACTATTTTTGTACCCAAACCATCAATATTTAAACATGGCTTGGAAGCAAAGTAGATAATAGCATTGACAACCCGTGCTTCACACTCAAGGTTTTGACATTTTATAAGGACATCTTCTTGTAAAAGCTCACTGCCACATACAGGACAAAGTGTAGGACGAGCTACTTTGCGTTCATCACCACTACGGCGATCTTGCAACACTTTTATAATCTTAGGTATCACATCACCACTTCGTAAAATGATAACACTGTCCCCAATGCGAATATCTTTTCGCTCTATCTCATCAAAGTTATGCAGTGTAGCTCGCTCCACCACGACACCATCTATATCTGTAGGTTGTACAATGGCTACAGGAGTTACAGCACCCGTTCTTCCAACCTGTAAAACAATATCTTCTATAACTGTTACCTTCTCAACTGCTGGAAATTTATAAGCAACTGCCCATCGTGGCACTTTGACTGTATAGCCCATATCTATCTGTGAAGCTATCTCATTGACTTTTACCACCATACCATCAAGCATCATAGGGTAGCTCTCTCGCTCCTCTTTCATTTGCTCATAAATAGCTTCTATCTCTTCATACCCTTTCGTTACAGCTCGAAGTGGTGGCTTTTTAAAGCCTAAATCATAAATATAACTCATTTTTTCACTTAAAAGTTTATGAGGAAGCTCATTCACCCCAACACCATAAGGTAAAAATACCAAGTTTCTTGAAGCTGTGATTTTAGGATCAAGCTGTCGCAAACTTCCAGCAGCAGCATTTCGAGGATTGGCAAAAAGGCTTTCCCCTTTTGCAAGACGCTCTTTGTTAATCTTTTCAAACTCCTCTTTAAAAATCACCACCTCACCACGAATCTCTAAAAAGCTTTTTTCTTCTATAGTGAGAGGAATAGAGCGAATTGTTTTGACATTTTGAGTGATGAGCTCACCCTCCACACCATCACCACGGGTAATACCCTGTACTAAAACACCATTTTCATACACTAGATTTAAAGAGGCTCCATCATACTTTGGCTCACAATAAAAAGTGATATTTGCATCAAGTTTATAACTCTTTTTTAACCATTTTTCCAAATCATCACTGTTAAAAATATCTTCTAAAGACCACATTTTTGATGGGTGCTTTGCTTTGATGAACCCCTCACTCACAACATCACCAACTCGTTGTGTTGGAGAGTTTGGTACAATCTCTTCAGGATGTGCCTCTTCATACCTTAACACTTCATGATAGAGTCTATCATACTCCTCATCTGTCGCTATTGGTTCATCTAAAACATAGTAATGATATGCCCATTTGTTTAATTGTTCTACTGCTTGTTTATATTGTTGCTTTGTCATAGTCTAATTTTATCATACCTTTGTATATAACCATCGTTTTTGTGAGTAGATATACCAGTATATCATCCCTTTTAAAAGTGTTTCTATATTCATAATCATAAAAATCACAACAACACCATACCCCATCTTATACGCTATAAAGGAGGGAATCACTCTAAAAAACCATAAAGAAGCCACATTGATTTTAAGCGTTGTTTTTGTAGCTCCAGCTCCACGAAGTGAAGCAGAGTAAACAAACATAATCGCTAAAGGAATCTGTGCAAGCCCTACTAAGATGAGATACTCTGAAGCAATCGCAATCGTATAGGCATCATGGGTAAAAAAACCTACTAAAAACTCAGGAAAAAGTATCATAATCAACCCGACACTCCCCATAAAAGTATATGCAATTCTTCCAGAGATAATCCCCATAGCATACGCTTTTTCAAAGTTTTTAGCCCCCAAGTTTTGCCCAACAAGTGCCATAGAAGCGATGGCAAAACCAAATCCTGGCATAAACGCTATACCCTCTATACGAAGCCCCACCTGATACCCTGCAAGTTCAGCTGTTCCATACGCTGTAATGATAGAAACAAAAACCAAAAAGCTTAAACTCGATATTCCTCTATCAAGTGCAGCACTCCAGCCCACTTTTAAAACACGAATAACATCTTTTTTTCTCACTATCGGCAAAAAATCAAGTTTTGCATCTGTTTTTTTCAAAAGAAGGTAGTAGGCTATGACATTAAATATGTACGAGATAACAGTCGCAATAGCTGCACCCTCAATACCCATCGCTTCAAAACCAAAATGTCCAAAAATAAGTACATAGTTTAAAAACGCGTTCAGTGCTGAAGAAAAAAGCTTGATATAAAGTGAACTTTTTGTATCCCCTGCTGCTGAGAGTGCATTGTATAAAAGATTATCTATAAAGATAACAACAAT
>Ga0256843_1003804_pt1 | contig 10304 bp, 9 predicted proteins | sample AlvinellametaG_FD_191572 | JGI IMG/M metagenome (GOLD analysis project Ga0256843, IMG submission 191572) | Pompeii worm associated microbial communities from hydrothermal vent at the East Pacific Rise, Pacific Ocean - Alvinella | ecosystem: Host-associated > Annelida > Integument > Unclassified ... | reverse complement strand
TCCATCCAGATGGAAGTATGAGTGACTTTCGTTTTATCAAAAAAAGTGGTGTGTATATCCTTGATGAAACCACCAAAGAAACCATAGAATACGCCTACAGCAAATACCCTCACCCAAGTGAAACAACACTGATCCGCTACAATGTTTTTTATAATCTGGCAAGATACTAACCTCAATCTCAACATAAAATGGTAAAATACCAAAAAAATTTACATGTAAGGTTTTTTTATGATCAATTCCCTTCGTGGTATGAACGACATCATCGCAGATGAGCGATTTACTTACTTTTTGAATGTAGCAGAAGATATCGCAAAAAGATATGGTTATGAGTATATAGAAACTCCTATCTTGGAAGAAACAGCCCTTTTTAAACGAAGTGTGGGTGAGAGCAGTGACATCGTTGGAAAAGAGATGTATCAGTTTGAGGACAAAGGGGGCAACGATGTATGTATGCGTCCTGAGGGAACTGCGGGAGTGGTTCGAGCATTTATCCAAAAGAAGCTTGACCGTGCAGGTGGAATCCACCGCTACTTCTACTATGGTCCTATGTTTCGCTATGAGCGACCGCAAAAAGGAAGACTGAGAGAATTTCATCAGTTCGGTGTAGAGAGCTTTGGAGTTGAGAGTGTTTATGAAGACGCAAGTGTTATCATGATGGTAGCAGATATCTTAAATGCTCTAGGGATTGGGTACAAACTCAAACTCAATTCACTCGGATGTAAAGAGTGTATGCCTCCATATCGTGAAAATCTTGTTTCATTTATAGAAAGTGTGCAAGAGAATATCTGTGAGGATTGCAAAAGAAGAAAAGAAACCAATCCTATCCGTGTACTTGACTGCAAAAACGAAAAATGCCAGGAACTTTATCAAAATGCTCCAAAACTTTTAGAGAATCTTTGTTCTACATGTAAAGAGGATTTTGAGAAGCTCAAATCTCTTTTGGAAAAAAATAACATCGCGTATGAGATAGACACCAACTTGGTGCGTGGGCTTGACTACTACTCTAAAACTGCATTTGAGTTTGTCAGCGACAATATCGGTGCACAAAATGCCATAGCTGGTGGTGGAAGGTACGACAGACTTGTAGAGTTCTTAGACGGTAAACCTACTCCGGCAGTTGGATTTGCGATGGGGATAGAGCGACTTTTAGAGCTTATCGTTATGCCTGAGTCCAAAAGAGAGGGATACTACATCGGTGCTATGGATGAAGAGAGCATCGAACTTGCAATCGCCCTTACCCAACAAAAAAGAAAAACAGACAAAGCAGTTGTAGAGTATAAGAAAAAATCACTTAAAAACCACCTTAAAGGTGCAGATAAGATCAATGCAAGATACTGTTGTGTTATCGGTGAAAACGAACGAAATGACGGTACTATCTGGGTAAAAGACCTCGAAGAAAAAACAGAAAAGATCATCAAACAGATAGAGTTCTAAACTCTATCTACTAATAGCAAGTCCTATAGAAACTTTATTTACGTTATGATCATAATCGATCAAACTCTCTCCATATCCATTAAATGTTTTAAGTATTACAAAAAGATTTTTCTCATTTCCAACAGGGAGTGGATAAGTGTACATAAACTCAACTGCACTTTTTTGATATCTTAGATTAGATCGAAGTGATAATTTAAAAAAATGTTTTTTATAAGGAAGCATAAATCGTAGTTGTCCATAACCAAGATAATCCAAAAGATCCGGATTATAATCTTGTTTATCATGAAATCTATACCATAGTTCAAGTTCAGTTATAAGGTTTCCAAAAAGAAAAAATGTTGAGAGGCTTGCTCTATTCCAACTTCTTTCATACTCCCCTCCACGACCATTTGACTGATGGATAAGTGCAAGTTTAAATCCTTTTACAAAAGACTTTCCTAAAAAACTATATGCAGGTATCGTTACAAAAAACTCCGGCTGATAGTTAGACTCTCTAAAAAATGCAGAAGGTACATACACCTGCCACCAAGAACGTTGAGTATAACCAAAACTATATATTTCACCCAAACCTAATGTATTTGCTCCAAAGTCAAATCGAATACTTACTTGAAATTCTGTTTCTGTATCTTTTGCTTCATGTGGTTCATATGCTCCACCATCAACATATTCACTGTTATAACGATAACTTACTGGTAAAAAATAGTTCTCTTTATATGAACGAAGATTAAAACTAGAATCAATTATCTGAGCAATGGTTTGTTTAGAATGTCCATCAATATCGAACTGTTCTATAAGTTTTTGCTTACTTTGAGCTATAACCTTATTTGTATCTTCCTCTGTGTCAGCAACATCAGTAGCATGTAAACCAACTGAGAGTAAAAATACAATCAAAAGCTTTTTAAACATTATAATCTTTCCTTCGCTATAGTTTGTCCAAACTTTACATTTTGCCCAGCTTGTATTTCTAGTTCAAGCATATCTTCTTCAGTGATAATAACGATCGTTGAACCCATCTCAAAACAGCCAAAGTCATCCCCTTTGTCAAGATAGACATTCTCAAGCTCATATACAGTTGGCGATAGTGTATCTGCATTTGTTTGCAGTTCAGGTACAAAACTGACTTTCATTACACCAACATTTAAAGCCCCCACTAAAACCATAAAGAACTTTTTCCCACTTTTTACACTCTCACACTCTAAAACTACTCTCTCATTTTCTATAAAAAGATTCAGTCTTTTTTTGAGTGATGGAAAATTTACCGGATAAAGTTTTCCAGGTATATGTACTGCTTTAAGAACTTTAAGATTAATAGGGATATGATATCTATGATAATCTTTTGGTGAGAGATAAAAGTTGATAAACTCTCCATTTTCAACTTTCTTTTTTTCATTATCATCTATATGTTCCCCTAAAAGCTCATTTACTTTGTAACGCATCCCTTTTATCTGCAGGGCATAATCATCTTTTACTTTTCCACATTCACTTATAAGTGAATCACAAGGGCTTATAAAATCCTCTGCTTCTAAGCTAAATGAACGTGGTTTTTTCAGATGTCTTGTAAAAAGTGCATTGAGTGTTTTATAATGGGTTGGAGCATAAAACTCACTCATATCAAGCCCCATAAGAGAAACATAACTTTTATTGACTATATCTTGAAACCATTTTGGGAACTCTTTATTGGCAAACTTACCAAAATTTTGCGATATGATTGATGTTATATGTTTTTTCATAGTTAATTTTTATCCTTTATCTCTTGTTTTGCTATCTCTTCTAAAAATACTGTTGCATAACTTCCTTTAGGTAAACTAAAGCCAAACTCATACCATGCTTCATTCTCTACATATTTACCATTTATATCTTCAGGAAATATCCAAGCATAACGTCTTCCACCATCAACTGGTATCTCTTCATCAAAACTCTTTTCTATCTCTCTTGCATACCCTTGTGCATGTTTTACTTTTTTTCCACTTAATATCCCTGTTACTGAGATATCCCGATTTAGAAAACGTTGTAGTTCCTCTTGTGAATGCTCATACCAAAACAAACGTCCATGTGGATAATGTTGCATCACATCCCCTAAAAACAATTTAAAAGGATGTGGCTGTTTTTTAAGATTTTTTATCTCCTCTTTTGGAAGGTTAAGGAGTGTCTCAAGTTCAGTAATACTAAAACTTTCTATGAGTTTATTGATCTCTATTCGCTTTGATAACCAAAGATTGAACAAATGACTCTGATATGCATTAATGAGCAGTCGTTTTATCTTTGGATTTCTCTCTTTACGCTTCCCTTTGGCAATCTCTTCCCCAAGGATATGGTTGTCACCATCATTTCCAAAACGTTGATATCCAAAAAAGTTTGGAAGACCATTTTGATCTATATGAGAAAGAACTTCATCGATCTTTTTTGCATCGGTTGGATTGACTTTTTTGACTCGTATAAAAAACTTGTTGCCTTTAAGATGTCCCATACGAATCTTATTATTATGATAGGTACTCTCAAGTATTTTCACCTGTGGATGTTCAAACTGTTGCATTTGTGATTCATATTTTTTATGAAGCGATATATACTGATAAGTAAGGGCATGTTTATCTTTTAGTCCTGCATACCCTATCTCTTTTTGTTTGATACCAAGATAGTTCGCCAAAAGAGCGATAAGTTCATGAGTTGAAAGATTTTTCTTTCTTACATGTAAAACAAGATGTTCCCCCTCACCACTAAAAGGATATAAAGGGATCTCATCAACTACGAAATCATTTGCGTTTTGTCTAAAATAAAAATTAATAGGTGCATGATTATATGCATAAAGTCTGTCCATTAAAAATGATGCCTTTTACATGTATTAAAAAAACGTTTATTTTGTGCTACAGCACATATATTGATCTTTGTTCTCGTTCTTTTTGCTTGACGAATTATAGCAGTTTTATAGCGTTTATCAAAACTAAAAAGCAACTCATACTCTTCACCGCTACAACCGATGCTTTTAGGAATTTTATGAAAAAACTTATATCCAAGATTATTAAAACGTGAAAGTTTTTCAAGGTCACTAAAGAGTCCATCAGATATATCCATCCCACAATGAAGATACTTTCGTGTTTTTTGTATAAATTTCCAACGTAATGTGGGGCTTTTAAATTTAGAATCTTTTCTTATTTTACCACCACGAAAAAGTGTTCGTAGATCTTTAATACTCCGTCCAAGGTCACCAGTATAGGCTAAAAGATCTCCCTTTTTCATCCCTTTTCTCAAAAGTGGTTTTTTAGATTTTGAAATAACAGTTATTGTTATATCAAGCTTTGTATTTGCTATAGTATCTCCCCCAATAATCTCTATACCATATTCATTCGCTATTTCTTTAAAACCTTGAGCAAGTTCTTTTGCCTCTTGTTTTGTTATATTTTTTGGCATTGCAACACTTAAAAGAGCATACAAAGGTTGTGCATTCATCGCAACTGCATCAGAAATGTTCACAAGCATCGCTTTTTGAGCTACCTCTTTATAAGTCATCCACTCTTTTTTAAAATGTACTCCTTCAAAAAAAGCATCTTTAGAGTAAATCAGTCCATCGACTATTGCTGCATCATCGCCTATATACTTTCTAGAAAACTGCGAAATAAAGTAACTTTCTATGTCCAAACCAAACCTTTAAGAATAAATTAATCTATAAGTATATAAAATGTTTTGCAATTATATCATAGAAGAGGTGATCTCATTATGAAGCACTCTATCGTAACAATATGTAAAAAACTCTCAAGTGCTCTACTTTTAAATACCTTACTTACTATATTTGTAGCATTATTTATTTTAGAACAAAATTTTTCTTACAAAAAAATAGATAACCTCAATCAACAAAGAGAACTTATAAATTCACTTCAAACCATGAAAGAAAATGACAAACAACTTGCACATATCAAGTCAGATGGTACTATCAATCTTATTCTTGCAAGAATCAACCACTTGAAACAATATTATACATATGACTTTGTAGGAAAATTTATTATTTTTTCACAAGAAGAATATTTTGCTGATCTCAATAGATTGCAAAAAACACTTCAAGAGATCAAAGAACTTTTAGACCAATACTATACAGGATATGCTGAAAACAGACCTAAAGTGAAAGAAAGATTATCTTCAGAGATACAAAGATTCAACAAAGAACTGGATGATCTATTTATAAAAAATGTGGCATACAATCAAAAAAAGAGTTCATTAATAGCTAAATTCACTATCTTCTTATTATTCATATCTATTATAACTACTCTTTATTACAGAAAAAAAGTAAATATAATTCTTTCTGATATTTCATTTTTAACAGCCATTCATCCAACAAGTAAAAATTATAAAACAAAAACAATAGAAGCTGATGCTATATTAATGAAAATGACCAAGAAAAATACTAACACTATAGATCCTGAACTTCTAGACCCTGTAACTGAGCTTCTAAACCATCGTGGACTTTCTACAGTATATATACAAAAAAAGAATCAAAAACCTGAGCACTATACATCTGTTACTATTGTTGAAATTAGAAATTTTTCAAAAGAAAACAAACAATATCCTCAAGAAGTGATACAAGCGATATTGAAAAAGGTTGCTTCAATTTTAGCTTTATTTGAACAACCAAGTGATATCATAGCTAGAACAGATTTTAACAAATTTACAATAGTTTTGTCTCGTGCATCAAAAGAACAATGCTTTAAAGAGATCGAACAAATAGTCCAAAGTATTCAAGAAATCAAGTTCAAACTTCCAAATGGTGATTATAAAAATATTGATGTTACTGCAGCTTTTGTAATCAAAACGAAAAAAAGATCTCTTGATGATGCACTTAAAGAGGCTATAACAATCCTCGAATTTGCAAAAAAACATGACGGTCTTACCATAGCACAAAAGCGAGATATGACAGATTTAGAAATATAATCTAATATGGATGTATAAAAAAGTAACAAAAAAAAACTTCATATAACGATTTTGTCACTTTAACTTATCTCAAACTTTTTCCTGATATAATTAGGCAATATTTTCAACTATTACGAAGGAAAGCGAATGAGTATTCCCATTTATACATACGATGCAGTGATCGTTGGTGCCGGTCTAGCTGGTCTAGCCGCTGCTCGAGAACTTCAAACTGCAGGCAAAAATGTTGCCGTATTAACAAAACTACATCCATTAAGAAGTCACTCTGGAGCTGCTCAAGGTGGTGTAAATGCTGCTTTTAGTGATGAAGACAGTGTAGAACTTCATGAATTTGATACAGTAAAAGGTTCTGACTACTTAGCAGATCAAGATGCTGTGGAATTTATGTGTAAAAATGCACCAGAGACTATTAGATGGGCTGAGCGAATGGGTGCTGCATTTAGTAGAACTCCTGATGGTAAGATTGCTCAAAGACCTTTTGGTGGTCAAAGCTCTCCAAGAGCTTGTTTTGCAAAAGACAGAACAGGTTTAACACTTTTACAAACTATCTATGAACAAGCACTACGTGTTGGTGTGAAATTTTGGGATGAATGGTATGTAAATGATATCATCTATAAAGACGGTAAAGTAAGTGGTGTTGTAGCTTTCAATATCCGTGATATGCAAATGGCTATTTTTAATGCAAAAAGTGTTATGTTTGCTACTGGTGGATATGCAAGAAGTTACAAGATCAATTCAAATGCACATGCAAATACTGGTGATGGTCTTTCTATAGTTGCAAGACATGGTCTTCCACTTGAAGATATGGAATTCGTTCAATTCCACCCATCAGGTCTAAGTGGAAATGGGGTACTTATCTCTGAAGCAGCACGTGGAGAAGGTGGTCGTCTTTATAACTCTAAAGGTGAACGCTTCATGGAAAAATACGCTCCAAATGCACTTGAACTTGCATCTCGTGATGTTGTAAGCCGTGCTATCTTAAACGAGATCAGAGAAGGAAGAGGTGTAGGTCCTAGAAAAGATGCTGTTTATCTTGATCTTACACATCTTGGAAAAGAAAAGATCATGGAAAGACTTCCAGAGCTTCGTGATCTTGCTATAACATTCCTTGGTATTGATATGATCGAAGCACCTATCCTTATCTCTGCAACTGCGCACTACTCTATGGGTGGTATCCCTGTTGATATCCCAGGACATGTACGTAAAAATAATGATGAATTTGTAGAAGGTTTCTATGCAGCAGGTGAATGTTCTTGTGTATCTGTTCATGGAGCAAACCGTCTAGGTGCGAATTCAGTTCTTGAAGCACTTTTATTTGGTAGATTTGTAGGTAAGACAATGGTTGAAGAGGTAGATAGTATAGAACTTCGTCCTGCAACAGAAGAAGATGCAGCAAACGCACTCAAAGAGATAGAATTTGTTCTTAAAAACAATGGAACAGAAAGTGTAACAACACTTCGTGATGAGCTTCAAACTACTATGAGTGATAATGCAGGTGCATTTAGAACAGAAGAATCTCTTCAAGCAGCTCTTGAGAAAATCAATGAACTCAGAGAAAGATATAAAAACATCCGCATCAAAGATAAATCAAAAATATTCAATACTGAACTTCAAGAAGCAATAGAGTTTGGTCATATGCTTGATTATTCAAAATTCATCGTTGAAAGTGCGATAGCAAGAAAAGAAAGTCGTGGTGCTCACTATAGAGAGGACTTCAAAACAAGAGATGATGAGAACTTCTTAAAACATACTATGGCTTACATGGATGAAGAAGGTAACATCACACTTGATTATATGCCTGTTACACTTGGAAAACATGAGCTTAAAGAAAGAACATACTAGAAGGGAATGCTATGAGCACTATACAAACAGATAAAGTAAAATTTAAAGTATTTCGTTTTAACTCGGATGAGGATTATCTTCCATATTATGATGAATACGATATGGAAGTAACTTCTGAAGAAGTTGTTCTTGATATCCTAAACCGTATTAAATGGGATCATGACGGAAGTTTTTCATATAGAAGAAGTTGCCGTCACGGTATATGTGGAGCTTGTGCTATAAAAGTTAATGGTAGAAGCACACTTGCATGTAAAGAAAGAATGTTCGATATGATTGAACTTTTTGGTGAAGAGATCACTTTAGAGCCACTTTCTATTAAACGTGCTGTAAAAGATATGATCATCGATAAAGGTGACTTCTGGGAGAAACATGATGCGGTAAAACCATATCTTGTTGATGAGATCGAAGAACATCCAGAAACTGAAAATATTGTAATGCCTGAAGATGAACATAAACTTCTTGATAGTGATCTTTGTATCCAATGTGGAGCATGTCATTATGCGTGTCCAGTTGTAGAGATCAATGAAGATTATTTTGGTCCTGCAGCATTTGTAGCAGCATATAGATTTAGTGCTGATGTTAGAGATAAAGAGCCTCAAAGACTTAAAGATGTTAATGAGATGGGACAAGGTGTTTGGGATTGTGTCAAATGTTTTGAATGTGTGGAAGTTTGTCCAAAAGAGATCAATCCACTTGAGAAAATTACAAAACTTCACAATATGGCATTCCAAGAAGGTGTAGCACAAAACAATGTTGCCGTTCGCCATGCAGTAGGCTTTAAAAAGTCAATCGCAAAACGTGGAGTACTGGATGAAGGTGGACTTGTTCTGTATTCTGAAGGATGTAGCATAGTTAAACACGTTCCAGTAGCGATCAAGATGTTCAAAAAAGGGAAAATCGCAATGCCTTGGGATATCCCTACATCAGAAAATATGGATGAGATTAAAAAACTCATCAAATCATCATCAACTGCTAAGTTTTAGGAGATAAAATATGAGTAAATTAAAATATGCACTTTTTACAGGTTGTACAGCAAAACAAAGTACACCTGAACAATATATGTCAACTATGGCAGTTGCAGAAAAACTTGGTATTGAACTTGTAGAGCTTGTTGAAGCTTCATGCTGTGGTGCTTCACACCTTCAAGACTATGATGATTTTCTTTCATTGGTTTTAAATGCAAGAAACATAGCATATGCTGAAAAGCATGGTTTAACTATGGTTACTATTTGTAATACATGTCAACTCAATACTGCTATGACAAAACATCGCCTCGATAAAGATCCTGAACTAAAAGCAAAGGTAAATGAAAAACTAGCTGAAGTTGGACTTGAGTATAAAGGAACAAGTGATATCACTCATTTCCTATATGCTATCATTGATGATATCGGCTTAGACAAGATTAAAGAGATGGTAGTAAAACCATTAAGTCAGTTCAATATTGCACCATTTTACGGATGTCATAACATTCGTCCAAGTGAACTTGCAAATGAAACACACAAAAATCCTGAGTCTCCATATAAACCAACTTCACTCGATGATCTTATCATTGCATGTGGTGGTGAAACTGTTGACTACGAAGAAAAAACAAAATGTTGTGGTTTCCATGTAGAACTTCAAGCACCAAAAACTGCTGCTATCCTTACAGGAAATGCGATCGCAGGTGCAGTTGATAACAATGCAGATATGATGGTAACACCATGTCCTCTTTGTCATCTAAAACTTGACACCCAAGCTGAGCATGCTGGAGAAGCTATTGGACGTGAATTAGAGATGCCAGTACTTCATATGCAACAAATGATAGGTCTTGCTCTTGGATGTGATCCACAAGAACTAGGACTACAACATCACGTAGTTGATGTAAACTTCATTTAATCTTTTCAGCTTTTATGCTGAAAAGATTTTTTAAAATCACTTTTTCTTTGGTCGAAAGATCTTTATAACCTCTTCATTTGCTTCTATATAATTCCCACCAATAAGATCTATACAGTATGGGACTGCTGGGAAAACAGCATCTAAACATTCACGGATAGACTTAGGTTTTCCAGGAAGATTAATGATAAGTGTTTTTCCTCGTATCCCGGCAGTTTGACGAGAAAGGATCGCTGTAGGAA
>Ga0256843_1003803_pt1 | contig 10308 bp, 8 predicted proteins | sample AlvinellametaG_FD_191572 | JGI IMG/M metagenome (GOLD analysis project Ga0256843, IMG submission 191572) | Pompeii worm associated microbial communities from hydrothermal vent at the East Pacific Rise, Pacific Ocean - Alvinella | ecosystem: Host-associated > Annelida > Integument > Unclassified ... | reverse complement strand
GGTGAAGGGGTTGGGAAAATACTCTGTACCGTAGTCCGTTCCCAGCTCTTTTTGCAAAATATCCGCAATGTCCTGAAAACTTCTGGGTTTGGAAGTTCCCACATTGTATACACCGTTCTTCTTTGGTGCACAGGCTTTAATGTTGGCCTGTATGACATCTTTGATATAAATGAAGTCTCTTACGATCCTGTCGCTGCCTTCAAAGAGTCTGGGGGCTTTGCCTGAAAGTATCTGGTGCCCGAACTGTATAACGGTAGAGGCGGTTTTGTCTTTGAAGAATTCCCTTGCACCGTAGACGTTGAAATATTTCAGCCCTACAATGGTCATTTGGGGATGTTCTTTCATGTACCGGTAGGCGATCTGATCCATGGCATATTTGCTGAAGCCGTAAGGATTTTCCGGTCCTTCTTTGCCTACGGTCTGGGGAGAAGGCTGTGAACCGTAGGTTGCGGCTGAAGAGGCATAGACCAGTACGGCATCCATTCTCTTTGCCATATCAAGTATGGTGTAGAAACTGTTGACATTGGTCTGCATAATGATCTCCTGATCATACACACGGGTATCGGAGATGGCTGCTTCATGGAAAATGTAGTCAAAGTCATACGTTTCAAGCATCTGCATATCGACCTTGTTGTTGATGTCTCCGCAGATAATGTCCCCATGGAAACCGATGAGGTTCTTGTAGTGTCCAAAACTTTTCAGGTTGCCGTTTGAAAATCTCTCTTCGCTTCTGAATTTGTCAAAGATGACAATGCTGCTTTGCGGGAAGTTCTCCTGAAAATAAAATGCCAGATTCGAACCGATAAATCCGGCACCGCCGGTAATAAGGATGGTTTTGTCATTAAAATCTATGTTGTTGTATTTCATAGAATGATTATACCCAATGAGTGTTTAGTGTTAAGAGAGTAGCACGGGTAGTAAGAAGAGGAGATCCTCCGGATGCCTGAAGGAAATGTTGTTTCAAGTCTGTCATTCTGAACTTGATTCAAAATCTGTTTATGTTTCAAATCCCGTCATTCTGAACTTGATTCAGAATCTTTGCATCCCCTTCCAAAAAGTGTTTAAATGAGCGTATCGTAGAGAAGTGGTAGTCAGCATTTTTTATATTTTCCGTACTTACAGCAACGGCATGACCGATCCCTGCATTGTGTGCCAAGTCAATATCACTCTGTTTGTCTCCTACCATCCAGGAGGCTGAAAGATCTATGGGATATTTTTTAAGTGCCGTTTCGATCATGCCTGTTTTGGGTTTTCGGCAATGGCAGTCTGCATCGGGAGTGTGTGGGCAGTAATAGACCTCTTCAATAGGTATACCGTTTTCATAAAATTTTCTTTTCATCCATTCTGTCAATATTGAAAAATCTTCTTCTTTGTAATATCCTCGTCCGATCCCTGACTGGTTTGTAATAATAAATATTAAATATCCTGCATCAGAAAACAACTTGACAAGTTCAAAGATCCCCTCGGTAAATTCAAAGTCTTCTATTTTGTATACATATCCATGGTCTACATTGATGATCCCGTCACGGTCAAGAAAAAGAGCTTTTTTCATAAGTAAAGGAAAAGATCGATGTATGTGTTTTAGCATTTGTTATATTGTTTTTCTCTCTGGAGTTTTTGTTTCAAAATAATTTTTCCGGCTTCTACACCCGGTTGGTCATAGGTATTGACATCAATTAGTTCTCCTACAAGTGAAGTGAGAAGTTCATAGTAATAGATGAGAGAACCAATATGCATTTCATCTGCTTTTGGAATCGTGATGGAATCAATGGGAATATCATTTTCATTCAGCAGGGCTTCTGTAACAGAATCACACTGCATGTTGATCAGTTTTTCAAAGGGAAGATTATTAAGAACATCAAGAGATTCCAAATGTGGCAGAGTGATGTCTGGAATTGTAATACTGTCATTAAAGTCTTCTATCTTGATAAATGTAACTGATTTGTTTCTGGTACCTTCCATAATAAGCTGTAAAAAAGAGTGTTGATCTTTGGGGCCGATGAGCCCGATGGGGGTAAGACCTACATTGAAAGCAGAGTGTTTTTGTTGTTTTCCAAGACTCTCACCCCAGAGCTGTACATACCATTCGCAAAAATATTTGAGAGATTCAGAATAGGCAAATACACAGTTAATATGATACCGGGTATGATTTTTGGCATAGAAAAGGGCTTTTTGCAAAAGGGTATCTTTCATATATCCGTCTTTGAAAAAACTCTCTTTGATACTTTTTGCTCCTTCTAGAAGTGCTTTGATATCAATACCGCAGAGTGCCAGGGGTACCAGTCCTACTGTAGAGAGAACCGAGAACCTCCCTCCTACATTTTTTGGAAGATACAGTATAGAAGCATGAATTTCGTTTGCATAAGATTCAAGAGGAGATCCCGGATCGGTAATAAAAGTATAGGATTTCGGGTTACTTTTGAGTGAATAAATATATTTGTAGACAGCAAATGTTTCTACTGTGGTACCTGACTTTGAAATGACAAGAAAATGGGTTTTTTCAAGATCGATCTTTGAAAGAAGCGTGGTAATGTTGATAGGATCGGTACTTTCAAAAAAGTAGAGTTTTCTTTTGGGAGTATTAATCGGGGTAACAAATTCATAGACTGCTTTTGCACCCAGTGAACTGCCTCCGATACCTATAACGGCAATGGTGTCAATCTCTTCTGAAATAGTTTGGCAGTACTTTAGAATAGGACTGATATCTTGGTTGGGAAGAGCGTAGTAGCCAATGTCGTTTTGTTCCTTGTTGATAGCATTAAACGTTTGTGATTCAATCTGTCTATTATGCCAAGTAAAATAGAGTTTGTTAATCATAATAGAGACTTTGCTGTTTCAATAAGTGTATTGACTTGTTCTTCATATTTTTTTGCTTCTGTTTCATCTGTTGATTCGAAACGTGTTACAAGTACCGGTGTGGTATTGGAAGCACGTACCAGACCCCAGCCTTTTTCAAAGTTGATACGTACACCGTCCACATCAATGATGTCTTTAATCGCAGGAAAGTCCGAAGGCGGGTTTTTCAACAGCTCTTTGACTGTGTCAATAATGGCAAATTTCTCTTCTTCGGTTGTTTCAACCTTGATCTCTTCTGTGGAAAAAACCTGTGGAAGGGCTTCAAGTTCTCTGTCAAGGTCTATACCGTCTGCAACAAGTTCAAGCATACGCAGTGTGGCATAGATGGCATCGTCATATCCGAAATAACGGTGCTTGAAAAAAATATGCCCGCTGACTTCACAGGCCAGGTCTGCACCGGTCTCTTTCATTTTTACCTTGAGATTGGAGTGGCCGGTTTTATACATAATGGCTTTTGCTCCTCTGCGTTCCAACTCATCATACATCACCTGTGAGCATTTGACTTCTCCGATGACGGTAGGGTTTTCCATCTTCATGGCATAGAGCAGTGCCATCTGGTCGCCTTTAATATTGTGTTTGTGCGTAAGCACGGCTATTCTGTCCGCATCTCCGTCATAGGCAAAGGCAATATCTCCCTCTTTTTCAAGCACTGTTTTGACATCTTTGAGATTTTTCTCTACAGAGGGGTCAGGGTGGTGATTGGGGAAGGTGCCGTCGGGTTCACAGTAGAGACCCCTATAGTTAAATTCCAGAGCATCAAAAATATTGGTAATGACCGTATCGGCAACCCCGTTTCCGCAATCGATGACAATTTTAGTATCCAAACCTTTGAGTGCAGAAAATTCTTTGACCATAAAGTTGATATAAGGTGTTTTGACATCAATATCGATCTTTTCCGTATTGTCAGGGATCAGTCTCTTCTGATCGGCAATGATCTCCCTGCCCAGGGCATAGATCTGTTCACTGAAAAAAGGAGCTTTGTCCACAGTGATCTTGAAGCCGTTGTACTCGGAAGGATTGTGAGAGCCGGTGATCATAACAGAAGCATCAGGAGATGCTTCCGGGTGGAGTATGGTTGTTTTGGTAGGGGCAGTGCCTTGTGCCTTCCCTTGCGAGATGAGATCTTCGATCTTCTGGTAGTTGCTGAAATAGTTGACAGGGGTAGCTACCATACCCATATCGAGAACAGTACATCCCGCAGCATTGAGGCCGGAGGTAAGATAATCTCGGAGAATAGGGGAGTGTGAACGTGCATCATACCCGATGGAGACAATTTTCTCCCCGCCTATTTGCTGACCCAGATAGTAGCCTATAAGTTTGACACTTTGTTCATTGAGCTCTTTTTCAAAGATACCTCTGATATCGTATTCTCGAAAGATAGAAGAAGGAATTGACATATAGTACAGCCTTGGGTAGTTTTTAAAATTATATCCAAGTCATACTAAATATCTTTTACACAATTGTTACTGTTATGTTATTGTTTATATCCGTTCGGGTTTGTTTTTTGCCATTTCCAACTGTCTTGGCACATCTCTTCCACACCTTTGTGTGCTTCCCAGCCCAGAATCTCTTTGGCATAGCTTGGATCGGCGTAACATTCTGCAATGTCTCCGGCACGTCTGGGTGCGATGCAGTAAGGTACCTCTTTGCCGGAAGCTTTCTCAAAGGCTTTGACCATATCGAGGACAGAATAGCCCGTACCTGTACCAAGGTTAATTGTCATAACTTCTGTAAAGGAGTCTAGTTTGCCCAGCGCTTTAACATGGCCATCTGCCAGATCCATCACATGAATATAGTCGCGTACACCTGTACCGTCAGGCGTATTGTAGTCATCTCCGAAGACAGAAAGACAGCTGCGTTTTCCTACGGCGGTTTGCGTAATGAACGGCATCAGGTTGTTGGGAATACCGTTGGGGTCTTCTCCTATGGTACCGGAGGGGTGTGCCCCTACAGGGTTAAAGTAACGAAGCAGAACAATTTTCCATGACGGGTCTGAAATATAGAGATCCCGGAGGATCTCCTCTATAAAAAGTTTGCTTCTGCCGTAAGGGTTGGTAGCAGAAGTAGGAAAGTCTTCTTTGATAGGTGTGCTTTTGGGATCACCATATACTGTAGCAGATGAACTGAAAATAATAGATTTACAGCCATGTTCTGCCATGATTTCACACAGCACAATGGTACCGTAGACATTATTGTCATAATATCGAAGAGGCTGTTCTACGGATTCGCCGACTGCTTTGAGACCGGCAAAATGAATAACGGCATCTATGTTATGTTCTTGAAATACACTATGAAGGTCATCTCTGTTTCGTATATCGCCCTCGATACTTGTAATTTTCTGACCGGTGATCTTTTCTACTCTGCGAATACTCTCCTGTGAAGCATTGGAGAAGTTATCGAAAATGACAACTTCATATCCGGCTTCAATGAGCAGAATGACAGTATGTGAACCAATATATCCGGCACCTCCGGTAACAAGAATGGTTGATGTTGACATAGTAATACTTTCCTAAAAACTTAATTTCAGACCGCCGTAAAAGCTGTCGTTAAAGTTATAGTCTCTATAGGTATAATCTGTATCGATATTACGGTAACCTACAAAAATATGTGTATTGGCAATGACTTCCATATCGGCACCTATTCTAAATTCACTATATTTTTCTGCGTCACTAAAACTCAGTACAGGAGGAGCATAGGCATACCCGGCAAAAAAGGAGGTGGTCGGTATGGTATTTATAAGAGGCAGTGCATAATTTGCTCTTACAAAAAGAGGTACGGCCATGTAGTTATCGGCAAAAACAGTTTTTGCCCCAAGTGCAACGGAAAGACCTTCTACTCCGGGTAAGTTGTTTTGTCCGCTAAACCCAAGGGTCAAAAGAGATTCGCCGTTGTCATTGTCATTGGCACCGGCGTAAAGATAAGTTCCGCTGATTATAAAAGTAGTGCCGCTGGAGTAATCTGCAAGAGAATTGAAATTTACTTCTCCAATGAGTTCGACATCTTCATTGTTGATATCCAGACCGATACCTGTTTCTGCTTGTAAAAGTCCTGTCAACAATAGAGTTGTAAGGAGTATTCTTTTTGTGTACATTTTCTGCTCCCTGTTAATATTTATTCATATTATAGCAGGTAAATCAGAAATTGAAAATGAGTAATGAAAATTTTTTGGAAAATTTTATATGGAAAAGTAAAAATAGCAGAATGATTCAGTCTGCCGGCATATATTTTTTCTTCTTTGCTTCTTCTTGCATCTCTTTTTTTTGTTTGTGTGCCTTTTTCTTCTCTTCCATCATCACCGCATCACGCAGATCCTCTTCATTGTCATAGCGTGCCGCATCGATAAATTTTGACTGGTCGTCAAACTGTCCTGTTTTTACACCCCAAAGAAGGGCAATCAAGCCAAGTGCTCCCAAAAAAGTGGAAACGCTCAGCATCAGAATCATAATATTTTCACTCATGACTATCCTTTGAATCTTAAAAATTTGATACGCATGGAGTTACCCACAACAATAAGAGAACTCAAGCTCATAGAGAGTGCGGCAACAAGCGGGTTGACATAGCCGCTAACCGCTAAAGGTACAGCAACAAGGTTATACAGAAGAGAGAAACCGAGATTCTCTTTGACGGCTCGGAAGGTACGTCTTGAAATTTTGTATGCTTCGTAGATACTCTGGGGTTTTTCGTTGAGCAGTACCACGTCACTGACATTGATGGCAACATCGGCACCGCGTCCCATAGCAATGGCAATATTGGCATTGGCAAGGGCAAGGGCATCGTTAATACCGTCTCCGACCATAACGACAATTTTTTTGTCATTTTGAAATTTCTGGATAATATCGGATTTATCCGCAGGAAGCAGACGGGCATGTACCTGTTCTATACCGACCTTTGAAGCAATACGCTGTGCACTTTTTTCATGATCTCCTGTCAGCATGACCACTTCAATACCCATTTTTTTAATGTTGGTGATGGCTTCTTTCGCACCTTCACGTATGGTATCGGTCAGTTCAAAATGTGCAACAGTCCGGTGATCTATCGCAAAAATAAAAAGTGAATTTTCCGATTCGTTCTCAACCTCTATACTGTGCTGCTGCATAAGGGCGGCATTGCCTCCAAGCAGTTTTCTTTTTCCTTCGTATGCTTCAAGTCCTTTGGCTTCAATACTTTTGATGCCTTCCAGGGAAACAGTTTTTTCCTCTGCTTCATAGTGTGCCCTGACATAGGCAGCTACCCCTTTTGAAATGGGGTGGTTGGAAGTTTCCACCAGGGCCAGAAGTAAATCTGGATCAAATCCTTCCAAAATTTGCGCATGGACTACAGAAGGTTTCCCTTCGGTAATGGTACCGGTCTTGTCCAGTGCAAGCAGATTGCTTTTTGCCATGGTCTCAAGGAAGGTCGCTTCTTTAAAAAGCAGACCGCGTTTGGCAGCCACACCGATACCGACAAGGGTGGACATCGGTGTGGCAAGTCCCAGTGCACACGGACAGGCAATGACAATGACAGAGATGGCTACGATCAGTGCATTTTCAAAACTGCCTCCCAGAAAATACCATCCGACAAAGGTGGCAATGGCAATGGAGAGAATGACCAGAGAGAAGTATCCCGATACCGTATCGGCCAGTTGTTCGATACGGGGTTTTTTGGTAATGGCATCTTCAAGCAGGTTGACGATGGATGTCAACAGTGAATGGGAAGCATCTTTGGTTGCCTCATATCGAATGACAGAATCCAGACAGATAGAACCACTGAGTATTTCGTCACCCTTTGTTTTAAAAACAGGTTCACTTTCTCCGGTAAGAGAACTTTCATCGAAGCTGCCTTCCCCGTAGACAACTTTCCCGTCAATAACCACTTTTTCTCCGGGTTTAAGCTCAATGAGGTCGCCTACCTGGATATTTTCTACACCAATGAGGGATTTGGTCTCTTCTTTTACCACAGTTACTTCAGTAGGGGTAGAACCTATAATGCCGTCCAGTGTATCGACAGCATGTTTTTTACTGAGTACCTCAAGATATTTTCCTACCAGTACAAAGGTAATGATCATCACTACCGAATCGAAATAGACCTCTCCTGTCTGCGTTACCATGGCATAGATGGAGTAGACATAGGCAAGTACGGCACCCGAGGCGACAAGGGTATCCATATTGACAATACGGTTCTTGAATCCATAGTAGGCTCCCCGGAAGAAGATCCAGCCGGAGTAGAAAAGTACCGGTGTGGCAAGAATGAATTCGGCAACATTCAAAATATCCTTAAACCCCTGCTGCATACCGGTAAAATAGCCGGCATACTGGGCAATGGCGATCCACATGATGTTCATGGTGCCAAAGACTCCCATCAAAATGCGTGAATAGTAGGATTTTTTGGTTTTGTTGGCACGCTCTTCCTGGAGAGAGGCATCATACGGATAGGCATTGTAGCCGATGCTGCGAATGGTTTCGATGATCTTGGAGAGTTGTATCTCTTCAGGGTCCCAAATAACTTTGGCTTTGTTGTTGGTATAGTTGATCGTCGCTTCAATGATCCCGTCAGTTTTGTGAAGTACCTTTTCATTCAGCCAGACACAGGCGGAACAGTGGATACCTTCAATAATAAGATTGATCTCACAGAGTCCGTCTTCAGTTTCCTTGATATATTTGTTCTTAAACCCTTCAAGGTCAAATTTATGCAGATCATCATGATGATCTGCTGCAGGCTGAAGCTGGGTATCTCCCAGTTTGTCATAGAAGGTATCAAGCCCTTCGCTTTCAAGCAGATGGTAGACTCCCTGACATCCTTTACAGCAGAAAAAGAGGGTTTCCTCACCTGATTTTTCGGTAATCATAACAGATTCATCAAATGTCAAATTACAGTGGGTACAGGGAACTTGTGGCAAAGTGATCCTTTGTTTCAGTATTGTGATTCCGAAAGTTCGGAATTACAAAGATTTTAAACGCCGTTTCATGATTATTTAAAATGATCTGGCAGAGAAAATTGTGTATGCAGGATTTTATCCAAATATGGGTAAAATCCTGCATGGATAATGCACTCTCACTTGCCTTTATATTGGCGATATTTGAACTTTTTGAAGCATTCATACAGCGTTCGGGTACGCTGTACGGTGTTATGGAGAAGCTTTATGGATGGTACCGTAAAAGTATCTTTCTTTTTTTTCTGATGCACCCGGCATTTTATTTTATACTGTTTGTAATAGTCAAAACCAATACGTTCAACATCTATATGATCCTCATACTTATATTGAAAATATTTGATCTTTTTTATAAGCTGGAACTCATTAAGAAGATTTTTCTCAAACAGGATATTTCTGAAGATCTTGCGGCAATGCTGCAATGGCAACTGCCTTCCTGGTTCTTTTTAATGGGAGTACTGCTTTATCCTCCACTGCTTTACTATGGGTTGATGTGAAAAGATGAGAGATCCTGAATCAAGTTCAGAATGACGTAAGATATAATATGAAAAATCTCACTCCTCACTCCTCACTCCTCACTCCGCTACACTGCTCCCTGATCGATCATAGAATCAGCTACTTTTCTAAAACCGGCAATATTTGCTCCGGTAACAAGATCACCCTCACATCCAAACTCTTTGGATGTTTCATAGGCTGTTTCAAAGATGTTTCGCATGATCTGACGCAGTTTGATATCTACTTCTTCAAAACTCCAATTGGCCATACTGGCATTCTGACTCATTTCAAGCTGGCTGGTGGCAACACCGCCTGCATTGACCGCTTTGGCCGGTCCGAAAAGAATATTGTGTTTTTTAAGATAGGCTAGAGCTTCGGGTGTGGTAGGCATATTGGCGCCTTCGTTGACAAGGATACAGCCGTTGGCTACAAGAGCTTTTGCATCTTCAAGATTCAGTTCATTCTGTGTGGCACTCGGAAAAGCAATATCACAAGGTGTACACCAGGTCTGATGTTTTCCCTCAGGGTAGTGGCTGACAGGGGTATAGACACTGTCAGGATGTACCTGAGCATAGACTTCAAGAGACTGGTGGTTGATCTCTTTGATCGCCTTGAGTGAATTGAGATCGATACCTTTTTCGTGATAGATAGTTCCTTTACTGTCGCTGCATGTTACGGGGATGGCACCTATCTCATAGAGTTTTTCAATGGTATAGGTAGCCACATTCCCTGAACCTGAGACGGTACATATTTTGCCTTCAAGGTCTTTGTCATATTTTTTCAAAATATTTTCTGCAAAATAGACAGAACCGTAACCGGTGGCTTCTTTTCGTGTATTGGAACCACCCCAGTTAAGAGATTTTCCGGTAATAACCCCTTCAAAATGTCCTGTCAGTTTTTTGTACTGTCCAAAAAGATATCCGATCTCTCTTGCCCCTACACCGATATCTCCGGCAGGCACATCTCTGGTAACCCCTATATGTTTGTAGAGTTCTGACATGAATGCCTGGCAGAAACGCATAATTTCATTATCGCTTTTTCCTTTGGGG
>Ga0256843_1003802_pt1 | contig 10313 bp, 7 predicted proteins | sample AlvinellametaG_FD_191572 | JGI IMG/M metagenome (GOLD analysis project Ga0256843, IMG submission 191572) | Pompeii worm associated microbial communities from hydrothermal vent at the East Pacific Rise, Pacific Ocean - Alvinella | ecosystem: Host-associated > Annelida > Integument > Unclassified ... | reverse complement strand
GCATTCCCTTCATCGGTCTATCAGTCAAGCTTTGAGCGTATGTAATCCATTCAACCGTCATATCTTTTGGTCTAGATACGTCTCCGTAAATTAGAGGAGGTTTTACGCATCTACTACCGTAACTTTGAACCCATCCGTTTTGAGAAAACGCAACGCCGTTTAACTGCTCACCAAAATACTCAACCATGTCGTTTCTTTCAAATTCCCCGTGTACCAGTACGTCAAGGTCGATTTCTTCTTGGAATTTAACCGCGTCTTTTATCATTTCTTTGATTTGGGCTTTGTAATCTTCTTCGCTGATAAGTCCATTTTTGAAATCGCGTCTAAGTTTTCTAAGCTCAGGAGTTTGAGGGAAACTTCCGATTGTCGTCGTTGGTAAAATAGGGTATTTTAGGTTTTCGTGTTGTAGTTTGATTCTCTCTTCAAACGGCATGCTTCTGTGTTTGTCTTTTTCAGTCAGGTTAGACACTCTGTCTTGTACGATCGGGTCGTGAATTTTGCTGGAAGTTTTTCTAGTAGCGATTGCGATTTTGTTTCCTTCTAGTACTTCTTTGTCGTATTCGCTAAGCTCTTCGTTTTTAACGAGTTTGTTGATTACTCTGATCTCGTCGAGTTTTTCAAGGGCGTAACTGATCCATGATTTAATGTCTTCGTCCATTTTAGTTTCGTATTTTAAAGTGTAAGGTACGTGAAGAAGGCTGCAGCTGCTACCTACGTGTACTTTATCGTTCTCAACCGCTTCAGTCAGACCTTTTACGAACGCAGCTGATTTTTCGATGTCGTTAACCCATACGTTTCTTCCGTTAACGATTCCGATACCCACTTCTTTTCCGGCATCAACCAACGTTTTAATGCTGTTTTCTGCACCGTAAACGAAATCTAAAAACATACCTTTAATAGGAGTTTTTGCAAGTACTTCGTTTGCTTCGTTTGAATGTTCGAAATAAGTCGCAACGTAGATGTTTGCGTCTTTTGCTAATTCGTTGTAAACTTTTTCAAGAAGCTCTAGGTCGTCTTTTGTAGGGTTTGTAACGAAATAAGGCTCGTCAAGCTGGATTTTGATTTCAGGGTTTAATTCTTTGAGTTTTTTAATGATTTCTTTGTAAACAGGTACAAGTTTTTCGATAATGGCTTTTTCGTCTCCGTTTACGATTTTAGAAAGTTTTACGTAAGTGATTGGTCCGATAAGGTTTACTTTCGGCTCGATTCCAAGCTCTTTTGCCTCTTTGTATTCAAGTAGGATTTTTTCGATGTTTGGTTTGAAATCCATGTTAATGTCAAGTTCAGGTACGATGTAGTGGTAGTTTGTGTTAAACCACTTGGTCATTTCCATTGCTTTGTGGTCTTTATCGCCCCTTGCCATTGCGAAGTATCTGTCCATGCAGTTGTCGATGTCTTTGTACTTTTCAGGTACAGCGTTTAACATTACCGTCATGTCAAGCATGTTGTCGTAGAAGCTGAAGTCGTTAATGCTGATTAAGTCGATTCCGGCGTTTTTTTGATAAGTCCAGTGTCTTTTTCTGAGGTCACTGGCAGTCTGTTTTAATTCATCTTGGCTGATTTTACCGCTCCAGTACGCTTCAAGTGCCTTTTTAAGCTCTCTTTGTTCACCGATTCTTGGGAACCCGATAACATATGTTGCCATTAGTGTCCTTTTTTTTGCGAAATTATACCAAAATAATAAAAAAGGAAAACGGGAAATTATTTAACCTCTATAAAGGCGCCTTTGAAGATGCGGTAAAGTTTGGTTTCGTACTGGGTTTGGTGTTCGAACATGTAGATTTTAAAATCGTTCATATACCATTCGTCCTGGTCGGTCTGTTTGTTGTAGATTTTGTTTGCTAGAATGCTTATGTCGTAGTTCAGCCAGTTAAATCTGATATCGCTGCTTAAGAGCATGTTCGTATCCTCAAGCCCTACCGGCAGGTTTAAAATCGAATTTGCGATAATGATTTTTTGGGTATCCTGAGGCTGAGTTATCGTTATTAAAAGAGGGTCGTAATCCATCTGAGGCGCAAACTGTAGTTTGGTGTGTATGTTTCTTGAGGTGAGCTGGGCTAAAACTTGGGCCGTTTGAGACGCGCTTGTGTTGAAAAAGACGTATCTGTTTCTCATTTTGTAATACGGGATTCTAGGGAAGTTAAATACGTTTAGGTTGATGTTTAGGGCATATTCGTAGTTTAGAAGTTTTTGGGCGATCATCCCTTTTGTGTGGACTACGTTTGCAGTGTCCGAATCCAAATACTGCGCAAGTTTTTTTATCTGCCCGTTAAAATCGATAAGACCGAAATATACATTCTCAAACGTTTGGTTAAAGTCGTCTTTGTGGAATGTCGGAATATAAAAAGTAGCGTCGTAGTTTTGGAGCTTATAGATGTCGTCTTTGTTTGTCGTAATGTAAATAATGTCTTTGTAGCTGTTGGTAATTGTGTTTAAGTCGTCCGTAATCGAAAAGAGTTTTATGTGAAATTTGTCGCCTTTGTGGATAAAATAGGCGTTAAGGGAATTCATAATTGAGGGGATGAATCTGAAAAACTTCTTTTTGTCAATTACCACGGCAAGTTTGACGTTTGTCTGCTGTGAGACGAAATTGTCGTTGAAATATTCAATCTCCTGCGCTTTTACGAAACTTATAACAAGCGCTATCAATACTATCAGCTTCTTCATACCAGACTCTTTATTAAAAGAAAGTCTTTGTACGCTTCGGCTTTTGCCGACGGGTTTCTGAGTAAGAAACTCGGATGATATGTTGGTATCACTTTTCTTCCTTTGTATTCGAATATTTGCCCCCTTACTTTGCTGATGGGGAGGTTTTCGTTCATTAGGTACATAAAAGCCGTTTTTCCAAGGCAAACCAGGATTTTAGGATCAATTATCTCTATCTGTTTTAATAAATACGGCTTGCAGCTTTCGGCTTCTTCAATTGTGGGTACTCGGTTGTTTGGCGGACGACATTTTACTATATTTGCGATGTATACGTCCTCACGGCTTAATTTTAGCACATTTTCGATGATTTTTGTAAGAAGTTTTCCGGCCCTTCCCACAAACGGACGCCCGGTTTTGTCTTCCATTTCTCCAGGTCCTTCTCCTATGAACATAATGTCCGCGTTTGGGTTACCCTCTCCGAAAACCACGTTGGTTCTGGTTTTGGCAAGGTCGCAAAGGGTGCAGTTTTTGCATATTTTTTCGAGTTCTTTCAGCTCGTTTGGCATGTCGATTTTTCTCTCTTCGCTCATAAACCCCTCGAAATACTCCGCTCCCGCTTCTTTAAGGGAGTAGAGGTATTTAAGCTTGATCAAGTCTTTCATGGTTCGTCTCTTTTTTTATAATCGTATAAGTCGGATATGCTATTTTAATGTCTTCGGCTTCATTAAAGGCGTCAACGATTTCGGCCGAAATCGTACTTCTTAAGTTAAGGGTCGCGTAGTTGTTTAAATACCAGCAGCTAATCGTAATTCCGTTTTCGCTGATAAACGTAAAAATTCTCGGTTCGACGTTGGCGTTTTTGATGTGGTAGATAGATTTTAGTTTTTGAAGCCTTCTTTTTGTAATGTCCGTATAACCTTTAGAGTATTTGCTTGCTATTTCCTTGGCAAGATATACTGCTTTTTTGTGGTTCGAATCAAAGGTAATGGTTATGTCTATGCCGTCCCATACGGTTGATAGGCCGTTGTGGGTGTAGTTAAAAATAGGATTTGTAAAAATTACGTTATTTGGCACGAACACTATTCTTCCGGCCCTTTTATTATGGATATATGTTGTGAGAGTTACGTCTTCATATATTACTATTCTATTTAGAGAAATGTCGATAATGTCCCCGACTATTTGCACCTGTCCGTTTTGAAGGTAGATTTTTATCCTGTCCCCGACTTTAAAGTTACCGCTGGTCATTATCACAAACCAGCCGAAAATATTCATAAACCAATCTTTCATTGCAATTGCGATACCGGCTGAGGCGAATCCCAGGATGGTAATCAGATAAGTTGCGTTATTAATGTAAAAAAAGGCTATTATCAGCAAAATTACGGTAAAGTTTATAAAGTTTAGGATTTTGTTGGTGATATAAACCGACTCTTCCTTTACGTATTTTTTTACTATAGCTTTTAAAAGCGTGAATATTATAAAGCTTATCGCGATTGTAATTGCCAGGAAAATAAGTTTGTTTATCTCCCTTTGGATTTGGGAGTTTACTTTTTGGATGTTAATTTTCGCCTCGGCTTCGAGGGTGTTGAGTTTCGTTTTGTAGATGCTGTCGATTATTTTAAAATCCTGAATCATCTGATTCAGTTCAGGGTCTTTGATCCCCAGTTTTGATTCTATTTCTTTTAGGTGTTTTAGTTTTTCAAGAGTGTTTTTAAAGTTTTCGTACTCTTTTATATTTTTTTCAACTAGCGCTTTTAGTTCTTTTTCATAATTAAGTCCCGAAATAATAGCAAAAGGGTTGTTTATTTCGGGAGGTTTCGGAAGTGAAGAGAGTTTAATCAGCGTTGTGTAAATGTCGTTGCTTTTTTTAAGTAGTTTAAGTTCCGTTTTGAGTTTTTCCAGCTCTTTTTGGTATTCGTTGTTGTATTTTGCTTTGTTGGTTAGTTCTTTTACTTTTTTTTGCAAAGCTTTGTAATCAAGGTAAGTTTTATAGTTTATGTAAAATTCGTTTTGCTTCAATTCGTTAATGATCATACCTCTTTTGGACATTAACATCTGATGAGTGTTGTTTTGGTCTGTAACGTTTGTTTCTTTTGTAATATTACCCTCTGCAAACAACAGTGACGAAATAAAAAAAACTATAAAAAATAGTTTTCTCATTTCTCAAACTTTTTTAAAACTTTCATTACTTTTTCTTTGTCAACGTCTTTTACTATTTTGTATTTTCCTATTTTTTCGGGGATTATGAATTTGATTTTGTTATCCGCCGTTTTTTTGTCCAAAAAGAAGTGTTCGTAAAATTCTTCAATGTCAGGTATTTTAAATTCTGTCGGCAGGTCGTGTTTTTTCAGAAGTTTTTTAATATCATCCGCTTCATCTTTGCTTAAATATCCAAGTTCTCGTGAGAGTTCGTTTGCCATTACCATTCCTATGGCCACGGCTTCTCCGTGAAGGTAGGTTTTGTAGTTTGTGAGGTTTTCTATTACGTGTCCGAATGTGTGTCCGTAGTTTAAAACGCTTCTTACGCCTTTTTCCTTTTCGTCCTGGTTTACGACCTCGGCTTTAAGTTCTACGCTTCTTTTTATCATCTCTTCGAGGCTTAGCGTTCCTTTTTTTAGATTTTCGAAAAATTCTTTATCAAACATTACGGCCATTTTTATGATTTCCGCCATACCGGCTGCAAACTCTCTTTTATCAAGGGTTGAGAGGAAGTGGGTGTCAATATAGACGGCTTCTGGCTGGTAAAACGAGCCTATCAGGTTTTTGCCGTATTTGTTGTTTATACCCGTTTTACCGCCAACGGAGCTGTCAACCATTGAAAGAAGTGTTGTCGGTATTTGGATAAAATTTATACCTCTTAAGAATATGCTTGCGGCAAATCCAGTCATATCCCCTATAACCCCGCCTCCGAATGCTATTAGAGTGGAATTTCTGTCAAACTTAGCATCAAACAGCCTCTCAAGCGCGTATTCGATACTTTGCCAGTTTTTATACTCTTCCCCGTCAGGAAGGGTTATTATGTGAAGTTCTTTGGCTTTTAATCTGTCTGTAAGGTAGTTAATGTGAAGCCCGCTCACTTTAGGGTTGGTAATTACGGCAACTTTAGAATCCAGTTCAATTTGCGGAAGCGGGTCGATTAATATGTCGTACGTTTTATTTGGTGTCGTTACCGTTACTTTCATTGTCATCCTTTATTGGAATTAAAAACTGAGAAAACTTATCAAGCAGTAAATATGAATCTTCTATTTTCGGCGAAATGATCTGCAAGAATTTACTTCTTGGTTTTTTAACGAACGCGTCTATGAGACAGATGTTTTGTTTTTGCGATAGATATATTATAGGATTTTTTGACTGTTTTTCAAACTCAATTTGGGCAAAATTAAAACTTTTAGCAAGCATTTGAAGATATTCGATAATTTCTTTGTTGTCGTTTTCCGGGTCTGCGTTTAAAAATACGGCCTTTAGCCCAAGTTGGTATGAAAGGTCGAAAATCGTAGGGGCGATTTTCGTTATGTATTTGGTGTTTAGAATAATATAGAGGCTTTTGCATTTTTTAATCGATTCGTCGCCGACTTTTAAGATAGGTTTTTTGATTTCGTAAAATGTGTCGGCTTCCTGTTGGAAAAAAAAATTGTTAGTAATTACCAGCCCTATGCTGAGTTTGTCTATATCTTCCAAGAGGACCGTTTTGTATGAAGTTTTGTAAAAATCTGTCATTATGTCAATGTTTTCGAATTTGTAAAGCTTATAGATCTGATGGCTTTTGATTGTCGGATTAATGATTTTAATTATAAGTTTTTTGTTTTTGAGTTTTCTGTGTAAAAACAATGCTGATTTAAGCAGTTTTGAGATTTCTTTTTGTTCCATGTTTTTCATATCTAAAATCAGATAAATGTTTCTTCCGTACGGTTGAGGAAATGCACCTTTTATTTGTTTAATCTGATTAAAAAGATCTTTAAGTGTATTTGGATTTCCAATTAAAATCAGTTTGTCGTAGGGCAGGATAGTAGTGTTTTCTTCGGGTAGCTTTAGTTTGTTGTCCCTGTAAATTGCAGCAACTTTTACGTTATATCTGTCGAATATGTTTATCTGTTTGTAGATAAACGGGGAGTGGGGAGGGATTTCCACTTCTAAAATCTCGCCTTCCCCAAGCCCAATGTCCCTTGCATACAGCGGGACTTCAGGCAGGAAGTCGATTATTTTGTTGGTGATGATTTCCGGGACGTCTAAAATTTCTATGTTGTTTTTTTCCGGGGTTTCGAATTCCATCCAGAATTTGACGAATAAAATCGGGGTTTTTAGGTTTTTTACCTTTTTTAAAATAAATTCCGCGGTGTTTTTGTTTTTTACGAAAACTATAATTTTATTGTATTCTTTGTAGAGAAGCTGTTTGTACATTTCGTAAGCAAAAAAGTTTATTTTGTAAAAAAATACGTTGTCTTTTTCGTTAAACCCGTTTTTGATTTCAGGGTCTTCGTAAATAATGTGAAACTCTCCCAGGTTTATGTAGTTTTGATATATTTTTTCAATTAAAAGCCTGGATTCCTTTGCCCCCGCGAAGATTAAAATTTTATTCAAACTGTTCCTTTTGGTAAAATTTCAGAAATTATATCATACCTATTATATATAAAAAAACCGGAGTTAACAAAAATGCAATTCGTAATTGAAAAAAAAGACGGAAACGCAAGGGCTTGTGAAATAAAAACCGCGCACAGCGTAATCAAAACACCGATATTTATGCCCGTAGGCACCGCCGCTGCGGTAAAAAGCCTAGATGCCGTGGATATGACGGAGATTCTTGACGCTCCCATTATTTTGGGAAATACCTATCATCTGTATCTTCGCCCCGGAGATGAGGTAATAGCAAAGCTTGGCGGACTTCACGGATTTAGCGGATACAAAAGAAGTTTTTTGACCGACAGCGGAGGGTTTCAGGCTTTTAGTTTGGGGGATAACGTAAAATTTACGGATGAAGGGATATGGTTTAAAAGCCACATAGACGGGTCTAAACACTTTTTTTCGCCCGAAAAGGTTATCGACATCGAATACAACCTAAACAGTGACATAATGATGGTGCTTGACGATTTAATCCCGCTTCCGAACACCAAAGAGAGAATCAAAAAATCGATTGAAAGAACGACGCAGTGGGCATACAGAAGCCTTGTCCATCACGTAAACAAGGGCAAGAAAAACAATCTTTTTGCAATCATTCAGGGCGGGACCGATTTTGAATTCAGAAAAATCAGCGCAGAGAGTCTCGTATCTCTTGAATACAAGGGCCACTCGTTTGACGGGTTTGCCATAGGAGGGCTGAGCGTTGGGGAGGAAAACCAGCTTATGTACGATACGATTGAAGCCACCACCCCTTACATGCCGGAAGACAAACCGAGGTATTTAATGGGAGTCGGCACTCCTGAAGACATTATCGAGGCGATTGACAGGGGCGTGGATATGTTTGACTGCGTAATGCCCACAAGAAACGCCAGAAACGGATATCTTTTCACGACATTCGGGACGCTTAGAATCAAAAACGCGCAGTATAAACTTGACGACAGACCGATTGACGAAGAGTGCGGATGCTATACGTGTAAAAACTTTTCAAGGGCGTATCTGAATCATCTTTTTAAGGCTAAAGAGCTGACATATTTCAGACTCGCATCCATTCACAATCTTCATTATTATCTGAATTTAGTAAAAGAAGCAAGAAAAGCGATTTTAAACGGAAGGTTTAAAGAATTTAAAAAAGAGTTTTACTCTAAACGTCGATAAACTCTTTTTTGAGGTATTTGTGAAGTTCTTTAATAATCTCTTTTTCCCTTTTTATGATGTATTTCTCAAGCATTCTTTCCTGATTTGGGTTCGGTTCGAAATAAAAATGAAACCTATATCCATTATCCGTTTTAGTAATCGACCTAACTTCCGCGGTCATCTCAAAAAAGTAGCTGTTTAGTACGAATTCAAGCTTTATAATGTCTCCCACTTCCAAAATCTTGTCATCCGCCGTAACTGCCATACCCTTTAAAGATACGTCGTACATTTTGGTATAAAAAATCTCGTTTTGTTTTTTGATTTTGACTTCGATCTCTTTTTCGGGAGTTACGCGTATAAAGTTTCTTTTTGGGGTGTGGCGTTTGATTTTTTCGATGTTTGTGAGTTTTAGCACCTTTCTTTTTGGATAAATGTAGTCGATAAACGCTTTGAAGGTGGTGTTGGTATCAGGTTCTAGTAGATAGATCTCTTTTTGGAATTTTGCGGCTATTATCTGATAGTAATTCGCCTCAACTTCGATATATCCTTTATCCTCGCTCAGCGTCAAAATGGTCGTTTTGTGCGTTATAGGTATTCCTTTATAGACGTTAAAGAGGTTAAGAGGCGTGTTTGTGAGGTAGTAGTTTTTCAGCTCTTTTGGAAGTCTGTAGTGGAAAAACTCCTCTTCTTTTGAATAATAAACCAAAAACTCTACGTAAAATTCAAGAAGAGTTGCCAGTTTTTTAAGTTTTGAGATTGGGTTTTTGTCTTTTAGGATGTGTTTTATGTAAGCGTTTGAAAGTAGCAAAAAGACTTTGTTTAAAATGTCTTCAACGTCTACTTCTTTTTCTTTCAAAAGAAAAATTGCGTCGATTTTGAATTTTTGGGTTTTATAATCTTCCAAAAACAAAGAGACGTAAAGTTTTTCTATTTCGAACATTAAATTGTGGGTAATAGATATATCGGACTTTCTTTTTAAAAGTTCGACGAAGTTTTTGGTGAACTTCTCCCTTTGTTTTTTAAAAAAATTTTCGTTTTCTTTTATGAAAGCCGCGAAATTTTCCTGATAAAATGTGTTTTTCACGTTCTGTACCTTATCGGAAGCGTTTTAAATCCCACACCCTTTTTGATTTTTATGATTTTTCCGTTTTTATTCAATGTAATGTAAAATTCGTTTTGGGCGCCCATGTAATCTTGGGAAAGTACTTTTATAACGAGGTTTCCGTCTTTTATTTCGACTTTTTCCGGAGAATCCTCCATTCCGAAATCATAAACCCTGCTCCATACGATTTTACCGTTTTTAACGAAAAGTATCAGCAAATCTTCCTGAGGGTGCTGAATGGAACCTATAATATAATACCCGCCGTCTTTTTTTACAATGAATTTACCGTGTTCTTGGGCCGGGTTTGGGAATATTTCGGTTTTAGAGTTTTCATAAATTTCTATATCCGAATTCTCGTTTTTGAATGTTGTCAGAAGCACTACCGGGTTATTGTCGATAAGGAAATCTTCCGGAACGTCGTATTTGTGTGCAAAATGGTTGATTTTGTAATTTTTGAAAGATTCGTCAATTATAAAAATAGCGGGCCTGTTTTTTTGCTGATCATATCCAACGATGTATATTGCCCCGTTTTTGTATTTGGTTTTTTTTATGTCAAGGAAAACCGGTATTTTTTTCTTGTTTACGAGATCATAGTTTTTGTTTAATTTATAAATGCTAAAACCGTTTTCTTCTGGCAGTGTAAAAATGTAACCGTCGGCGGTTTTGGTAAGAGCGCTTTTTGATATTTGATAGTTTTGGATAAGTTTTTTTTCTATGTTCGTCTCATGAATTTTTTTGTCAATATTTGAATAATTGGAAGCACATCCCCAAAAAAGAAGAGGTATAATAATCAGTCTTTTCATTTCTGGTCCTATTCGTA
>Ga0256843_1003801_pt1 | contig 10313 bp, 10 predicted proteins | sample AlvinellametaG_FD_191572 | JGI IMG/M metagenome (GOLD analysis project Ga0256843, IMG submission 191572) | Pompeii worm associated microbial communities from hydrothermal vent at the East Pacific Rise, Pacific Ocean - Alvinella | ecosystem: Host-associated > Annelida > Integument > Unclassified ... | reverse complement strand
TGATCTAAGTAAAGAAAAAATCAATGAAGTATTAAACACCGCTTACAATAAATATAAGGGTGATATGGGTGGAAAGAATGCTACTTATATCAACGCTTTAGCTATAGTTGATCCTACTATTTTTGGTATTACTCTTGTTGATAAAGATGGAAATATTTATGAAATAGGAGACACTAAGCAAGTTGTTTCTATTCAATCTGTTTCTAAAGTTTTTACAGCAGCACTTGTGATGAGTGAGAGAGGTTCAAAATTTGTTCAAGAGAAAATAGGTGTAAATGCTACTGGTTATCCTTTTAACTCTATAGTAGCGATTGAAGTGCATAAGGGAAGTGCTTCAAATCCTCTAGTAAACCCAGGTGCCATTCAAAGTACTTCATGGGTGAAAGCAAAAGACTCTCAAGAGCGTTGGATAAAAATCTCTGCAAATATGTCAGCATATGCTGGAAGAAATCTCTCTCTCAATGAATCAGTTTACATTTCAGAAGTCAATGATAACAAAAGAAATCAGGCTATTAGTAAAATTCTTGATGCATATGGCAGAATGGGAAGTGACCCACTTGAAGCAACTACCGTCTATACAAAACAGTGCTCTTTAAATGTCTCTGCACATGATTTAGCTGTAATGGGTGCTACTTTAGCAAATCATGGTGTCAATCCTGTAACAAAACAGAGAGTGATAGATGCCGAGTATACTCCTAAAATAATGGCTATTATGGCAACAGCAGGTCTTTATGATAATGCTGGAGATTGGTTATACGATACAGGTACACCAGCAAAAAGTGGTGTTGGTGGCGGTATAGTAGCTGTTGTTCCTGGAAAGTTTGGAATTGGTGTAGTTTCTCCTCCTGTTGATGAGTATGGAAATAGTGTTCGTGCACAACTTGCTATTAAGTATATTATTAATGCTTTAAAGCTTAATCCTTTAGCACAATAAAATTTTATAGAGGATTTTATTATGAAAAAAATTAGTTATAGCTTTATAGTATTAAGCGTGCTATCAATTTCTGTATTTGCTGATACAGATTTGAAGAGTTCGCTCTCGCAAGATCATACATATGAGAAAGAAGTTAAAAAAACTCGTGGTATTGAACTGGTAGATGGATGGGAGTTTTCTGGAGATATCCGCGTTGGATGGCTTCAGTATGACTATGGGAATAAGCCACAAAGTGATGGTTCTGCAACTGATCCAACTATTAATCAGGGTCATATTGATTCTAGAGGTATCTACACAATACCAAAACTCTCAATTTCAACTCCAAAAGAGAGTAGAATTCATGCAAAAGTAACTATTGCTGGTGCTACAGATTTTGGTATAAATGATGAGAAGTATGAAGCTAGAAACTTTGTTTTTGACCCTAATGAAAGAATATCTTTTATGATTCTTCAAGAGTTATTTATCACTTATGAAGACAAAAATCATAAAGCCTTTATAGGTCGTGAAGAGTTAACTACTCCAATGATAGATGCTGATGATTGGTATATGCTTGCGAATAGTTTTGAAGTGACTTACTATACTAACTCAATACTCACAAACACAATATTTACTCTTGGTTATTTCGATAAAATGTCTGGTGTTTGGGATAGTGGTACGAATGGTACAGAGTTTCATAAAATGAGTGAAGCTTCTTTTATAGATGGTGCTGATAAAGCTGCCATTGGTAAAAAAGGTGTCTACTTCGCTGCATTAGATTATAATGATGAGAAGAGTCATAATCTACAAGTGTGGGATTATTATGCAGAAGATATGTATAACACACTCTTTGTTCAGTATGATTATACAAATGGTGTAAATGGTTTTAATTATGATTTCGGGCTACAATTTATAAACTTCAAAGAGGTTGGCTACCTTGCTTCTTCAGCTGCTATAACAGATATTGATTATTCCTTATATAGTGCTAGATTTGATGGTAATTTTGATTTTGGTTTAGATTTTGCAACTGGTTATGCAAAATATACAGATGGTAAGGGTCAAGGTGCTACTTTAGGTGCTTTTGGTGGGTATCCATATTTTGCAAATGGTATGATTTTTCACTTTTTTGAAGCGGGAAGTTTACAAAATGCTGCTTCATATAAGCTACAACTTGGATATAACTTTGCTACTCTTGATATAGATGATCTTTGGGTAGGTTATCGTTATACATTTTTTGATTTAGATGCAAATTACTCTTTTAATGCAAGTGGAAAAGCTCAAGATAGTATGTCTCTTAATGGTATAAGAGTGAGTTATGGAAGTGATTATGGAACTTATTTTACAGGAACATATGAGCAAGTTGATCTTGATAATGAGCCAAATACATTTTCATTACGTTTAATTGGTGGATATAAGTTTTAGAAAATTTAAGAGAGTATTGAAGATTTAGAAATTGAGGTTTTTGAAGATAAACGCTCTCCCTAAGGAGAAACGCTTACAGGCGTGATTCGTAACGTCTCATCATATAAAGACGTTTAAGCATTTTCTTACGAGATGCAATTTTGAATTTCTTACGTTTTTCAGTTTCCGTTTCATGGAAACGGCGAGCACGAGCTTCTGTAACGATTAAGTTACGGTCAGTTTGCTTTTTGAAACGTCTATAAGAAGCGTCAAAGTTATCATCATGGCGTAGTACGATACCAGGCATATCACATCACCCACTTTCTTTTAAATTTGAAATGGAAGTATAGCATAAAAATAGCTATATCGCATTAAAAGTCATATTTTATTTTTTTGACTCTTCTTGTCTCTTGTTACAATCTTTATCTGTTCCAAAGACACAGCGTCCATTTTTAATGATACGATAGGTGAAAAATCCAAGCAGAAGAAGACCCAACGATGCACTCATTATAGCTTGTGTTGTGTAGCCTTTGTCATAAAAATTGTAACTTCCTATCAAGATAGCTATTGCTACTATTAGACACATTTTGTACTCCTAGTATTCATTTCTGCTAATGTTTAAATCTTTGTATGATACAATCTTTTTATGAAAAAAGCACTTATATATCTTACCCTGATAATTATAGTAGTAGGTGGATACTTCACTTATGATCAAGTTCATAAAATCTATCCTTTTTATTCCCAGTTGACTCAAAGTAGAGTTGGTACTAAGGTAGATTTACAAAACCCACAGCAGCGAGATGCACACTTTGTGGGTTCAGATAAATGTATAGAGTGCCATAAAGAGAAGCATTCGGCATGGAGTCACTCACAACATCCTAAGATGATTCAAGATCCAAGAAAAAACCCCTCTGTTGTAGTTGCAGACTTCTCAAAACTTCCTTCTGATGCAAACTTTTTACTCAAAGATGCTGTTTATACAGTAGGTGGAAAGTTCAAACAGCGCTTTATGATGGAGAAGGATTTTAATGGTACAAAAGATTATGTCTTAGGGAATTACCAGTGGAATGTGCAAACTGGAAAATGGCAACATTTTAAGCCATGGAAATATTGGTATAAACCAGCTTATCCACATGATAATGATGCACTACCAACCTCAAAAGCATGTGATGGATGTCACTTTACAGGGTATATGTCAGAGCAAAAAAGAGTGGAGAATGGTATCGCTTGTGAGGCGTGTCATGGACCTGCTTCAGAGCATGTAAAAGAGCCAAAGTCTCCTGTTTATCTTGCTTCACTCAGTGACCCAGTAAGACAAAATGAGGTCTGCTTACAGTGTCATATGCGTAACCGTGATAACCGTCTTAAAGATCATAATATGAGTGAGATTTATGGTGATGCAAGAGATTACCCTATGGGATATGAAGCTGGAAAATCTTTGAGTGATTATAAAATGGTAGCACCATTTACACTTGGTCACGAAACAAAAGAGTTCTATGCCAATGGTATGGGAAAAAAGAATCGTACACAGGGAAACGAGTTTGTACACTCTATGAAAGGGAAGCATGGCATCACTTGTATCAACTGTCATAACCCACATACACTCGAGCCAACAGCTCAGAAGAACACAGGGAATGCTCTTTGTATGAAGTGTCATAGTTTTGACTCACCTATTGGGCCACATCAGAAAAACCTTGAGGCACATACACACCATAAAGCAGACTCCAAAGGTTCTCTTTGTGTAGAGTGTCATATGCCAAAAGTAGGTCGTCATACTGGAAAATCTCCACTCACAGTAAGAACTCATATGTTTGGTTTTGTAACACCTGCTGAGACTCTTAAATATAAAATGCCTCAAGAGACAAATGCTTGTTTTGCTTGTCATAAAAAAGATAGAGATATGAAAACTCTGCAAAAAGATTTAGAGTCATGGGGTATGGTAAACTGGTCCAATCGTTAAAGAGGTTTTTGAGTATATAAAACATCAACGACAATGCTACTAATCATAGTTGGAGCGATAATTGCTTCTTCTATGTAAAAAATATTTATAATCTGGAATAATATGGGAAAGTTTTACTCTATAAGTCTTCACGGTGCATTTGCAAATGTCCTTCATATGGAAAAGAAAAAAGCAACTTATAAGATTTTAGATGAGGAAGTTCTCGATATTCATGAACTACCAAGATATTTGGCCAATAAACGCTCTTTTTACATTGTTGTTGATACAGAAGAGGCTCTTGATGATGTGATAACAGTCCCCTCCGTCATCAAAAATAAAACAGTACTTCGTGGATATATTCTTAAAAGGTTTAAAGACTCTCTCCCCTCAAAAAATATCTTTTTAAACTATAATAAGCTCTCTGAAGATAAAGAAGAGTCTACAATAACCTATAAAATAGACGCTATTGATCAAAAAAGTTATCTCAAAAAATTAGATCTTATTCCTGATTGGCAAGAGATAAAGAGTGCGACAGTTGAGAAGTTCGCTTTTTTAAATCTCACGCGAAAATGTTTTGATACCGTCAAGGGATATGGCTACTTTTCTATCTTTACTCATGCAAGTACAGTAACTGTTCTAGCGATAGATGAAAAGGGTGATTTACTTTTTGAGAGGACAAGTTCTACTCTTGCGGGAGATGATAACTCAAAATATCTCAACATAGTTGAGGAAGTGACACAAACTATAGCCTATGTACAACAGCAGTTCCGTTCTGTTGAGTTCTCAACTATGGTTATTGCTGGTTCTCTCTCCTTTGATGATCAAGCAGCGGAGCACTTACACTTCTCTACAAATCTAGCTGTAGCAGTAATGTATCCAAATACTTTTATTGATGGACTAGTGGATGAAGAGCCTCAGCACTATATCATTACATTAGGTGCTTTTTTAGTAGATAAAAAAGATAGATTTCTTCCAGATAAAGTCTACTCTCTTCAAGAGTTTAACATTGGAATGCAACTGCTTCTTCTTCTCTCAGTTGTGGTTTTGGGACTTAGTTCTTTTAATGTTGTTGAGCGTTTTGAAAGTTACAGTAGCGAACTTGAGAGGTATGAAACTATAAAAGCTAGACTTGTACATATGGTAAGAAGTACCGATACTTATGATGAAGATGAGTTGGAAAAGAGTTATAAGCATCTCCAAATCGCAGAAAAGTTTTTGCGTTACCATCCCACAGATTTTTTACTACAACTTAAACCTCTTATAGAGATGCTTAAACCTAAGGGATATAATTTTAATGAAGATGAAAGTGGAGAGGCTCTCTTTCGTATTAATTTTCAACGAAAGTTTCAAACATTGGGTGAACTTTATAGATTTAAACAGACTTTTTTACAAAAGTTTAATAAAATTAACAGTGATAACCGACTAGAGTACATAGAAAAAAGTAACTATAAGAAACTAGAATTTATTGTTTCTATATCTAATAAAGTCGTTCCTAAACAACCTGCTCCTCCAAGAAGACAAATATGATTTTAAGAATAGCTATAGCCACCGTTGGATTTGTTGTTGCGATACTCATGTTCGCTCTTGCAACATGGTTTGAACAAGAAGAGATAAAGGTACAAAGTATCAATAGACAACATCTTCAAGAGATAAAAAAACTGAGAAAAATTTCTAAAATAAATGGCTGGCTCGATAAAGTTGTCAAGCCATCTCTCTCAGCAACACCAACTGATGCAAATGCTTCAGATGAGCCAATAGTAAACTTTTTTGATGAGTATGCTAATGAATTTAATTTTCAAGTTGATAAATATATTTATAATGATGAAAATACACATAATCTAAATATTAAATTTTCTATTTCGAGAAATGAACTAGAGAAGCTTGAAGATCTTATGAAACTAAAATATAAAAAAGGTTTTTTACAATTTAATGATTTTCAACTAAAAGAGAAACTTATTAAAGGTGAGCTACAGATAGTACAACCTTTTTATGGAGAGAGTAATGCATCTAACAAATAAACAGCTTTTTACTCTCATCTTTCCATTTTTAATCGGGATGATTTTTTACCTTTTTGATATGGATATTGTTAAAAATGTTAAATATCTTTTTCCAAACTATGAAGAGTATACAAATAAAACATTAGATAAAAAAGCTGTTACTTATCTGAAAATAGAAGCAAAAGGTAAACTTTATCAAGAGATTCAAGATGCAATGATAGCGAGAAATAAAAATGCAAGATGGATTTCAGAGCATGTTCTCTACAAGAAAATGAATTTAAAAATAAAGAGTAATATAAAAAGAACAAATAGCACTTTAAGTCGTAAAATAACTAAAAAAAGGTTAAATGCGAAGAATCTTCAGCTTCAAGCAGTGTTTAGTAAGGATAAAGTAGCTATAATAAATGGACATTTTGTTAAAGAGTCTGCCTCTATAGGTGGGGTAAAGATACTTAAGATAGAGCAAGAACGTGTTTTATTGGATTTTAAAAAAGGTAAAAAATGGATTTATTTGTTTCGATAGCTTTCATATTTCTACTATTGTTTAATGGATGTTCTACAATGAACACGGAAGAACCAACAGTAGAAGAGGTTGTAAGTAAGGATAGTGCGAGTAGCGGAATAGACGCATTTAAAAATAAAAATGATAAAAAAGTCTCAGAAATTCCACCTCTTATACTTCCTCCAGTTTATGAAGAAGTCTCTGTTTTTGGTGAAGAAACAACGTCACTCTCTGCAAGTAATTTACAACTAGCAACTCTACTGCATACTGTCTCAAAGGTATCTGGTCTTAACCTTATTATCGATCATGATGTACCGACTGATATGCCAATCACCATCTCTGTTCATGATGCAAAAGTGGAAGAGGTTTTAGATATTTTAATGGATATATCTGGATGTTACTATGAACTTAATGGCAATATTTTACATGTGAAACTTTTTGCTTCAAGAACTTTCTTAATCCCGTACACACATACAACAAGTTCATTTAAGACAGATTTAGGTGGAGATGTTCTGAACTCTGCTTCACAAGGAGGAGGTTCTTCTAGTGGTGGCGGTGGTTCTGGTGGTGGTATTGGGATTAAAGGTGACTTCTCTCTCAAATTTGACAATCCAGATGAAATTAATACTTTTTATAAGCAGATAGAATCAAATATAATAGCACTTTTGAGTAAAGAGGGTCACTACACTCTTAATAAGTTTAGTGGTGTACTGAACGTTTATGATAAACATCAAAACGTAGAAGCAATAGAAAAATTTCTCAATAAAATTAAAAAACAGGTAAATCGTCAAGTCCTAATAGAAGCAAAAATAATGGAAGTTATCTTAAATGACTCTCATAGTCTTGGTGTAAGTTGGGAAGCTGTTGTAGATAATGTTGCAAAAGCTGGAGATCAATTACTCCTACAGCAAGGTTTAGCTTTAGTTGGTTCAGTGGCAGGCTCTATCACCTATACAAATGATAATTTTACAGCTATTTTAAATGCACTAGATGCATCAGGGGATGTAGACACACTCTCAAATCCACGTATTAAAGTACTTAGTGGTCAGTCTGCTATTATCTCATCAGGAAAACTTGTTCCTTTTTGGGAAAAAGAAGTTCAGACGAACCAAGGTACAGGTGGTTCTGCAAGTAATACAGAAGTTACATACAATAGACGTGATGTTCTTCACGGTTTAACGATGGGTGTGACCCCAACCATAATGGAAGATGGAAAAATCATGTTAAATGTGATTCCTATTACTTCAAGTATTGAAGATATTGTGGAACATTTTGATGAAGATGGTAAAAATGTGGCAACTGCACCTATTCTCAACATTAAAGAAGCAGGAACTATCATCTATGCAAAAAATAATGATTTAGTGCTTATTGGTGGGTTGATTAACAATACTGTAAGTAAAAAAGACACTTCCATTCCTCTTCTTGGAGATATTCCTTGGATTGGTTCACTTTTTAAAACTACAGAAAGAAAAAATGAAAAAAGAGAACTTGTGATACTTATTCGTTTACAGGTTATTGAGTAATGAAAAAGCTCTCTTTTGTAACAGTTTCACTACTGCTTTCACTTAATGTTTATGCTTCTAGCAGTGTAGAGTTTGGTTCAGGGTTAGATACCAAAGTGGAAGAGGTGAGTAGCACTTCACTTAGTGATAAAAAAATTCCAAAGTATACGATTCAGCTTACAACAACAAAAACAATAGAAACAGCCAAAAAAAATTTAGAGCATCTTCCAAAAGAGTATAGAGCAGATACAAAGCTTTACAAAGTAGGCTCTTATATTACGGCTCGTTATAAAAATCAAGATGGTTATTCAGGATTAAAAAAATATCTTGATATTTTTCATAATGCAGGTTTTAAAGATGCTTACATAGTACAAACAACTAAGTGGCATATGGATAAAAACCTTATAAGAAATCCTCTTCAAATGAGTACCAATAAGAGCCATAAAAATGAAGAAGTTGCTAAGCAAGCATCATCTGTTCAAGTTGAAAAAGAGCTACTTCCTGAAAAAAAACTCTCAAAATATGTACAGTCAGGTATGGTTTTAAAAGCAGATAAGGCTTATAAAAGTGGTGATGAAACTACTGCTATGATTTACTATGAGATGCTTTATAACTCAGGCTATGCTACACAAAGAGTAAAAAACAATCTTATATACCTTTATGGAAAAAAAGGTATCTGGTTTGAAGCAAAAGAGATTGTAGAGAAAGAGAGATATGCTTCTAAATATCTTTATGCTTATGCTTATGGTGCATTAGAATCAAACCAAGATAATTTTATAGAAAACCTTTCTCCTTATATTCTTGTAGATAAGTCAGGAAAACTTGCACTTTTAGCAGGGTACTATTATGAACAAAAAGAGGATTTATCAAGAGCTTTAGTCTACTATAAAATGGCATATGAAAAAAATCCATCAAGTCTCTACAATATTTATGCTTATGCAAGAGCTTTAGATATTCAAGAAATTGCTGGATTAGAGAAAAACAAGGGCTCCCAACAAGCTCTAAAGTATTATAAAAAAGCACTACAAAAACTAAAAGTGAGTGATAAAAATTATAATGTTGTTCGCACTAGAATAACACAACTAGAGGAGATATGATGCAAAAAAGAGCCTTTACACTTATAGAACTCTCAATGGTTCTAATTATCGTCGGAATTATTATTGGTGGTGGATTTAAAGTTTTTAAAAGTCAAAAAGAGAAAGCCTATGTGGATCAAGCAAAACGAGATGTCTTAGCTGCAAAAAGTGCTATCATCGGTAATGCAATAATAAATAGCAATACGCTTCCTGATGCAACTTACTTTCAAAAGAACCTTTCCCCTATTAAATCAAATCAACATCCATTGCTTTATGCTTATGATGCTACTCTAACTACACAAAGTTTATGTTCAGTTTCATCTACAGGACTCTCTATAAAGAGAGCTGGAAAACCTGATATTAATGATGTAGCATTTATTGTTGTTTCAGAATCTGCAAATCATAATATGCAAACAAAAAGAAATGGTGCATCAGTGACACTCTATACTGCTGCTGATAAAGTAGATGACAACACTTCTCCTGTGAATAAAGTAGAAAACTATGATGATGTTGCAGAGTGGGTAACACTACTACAATTACAACATGATGTAGATTGTCAATCAAAATTATTTCGTTTTATAAATGATAGATTGCCAAATGGTAAAGTAGGAACTCCTTATTCTGCTACACTTTATGTAGAAAATAATCTTTCTAATGTCTCTATAAATTGTGTACTCCCAACACCATCTAATGGTTTTACTTGGAGTGATCCATCATTAGGAGGTACGCCAACACTAACAGGAACATACAATTTTAATTGTACTGCAAGTGAAAGTGCTCCTTATACGAGAAGCGTCAACAAACAATTTGTTATAGCAGTAGATCCTTAAACTTCAATTATAAAGTTATAACCTATTTAAAAGGAAAAAAATGGCACAGAATAAACCAATAGGAAGACTTCTTGAAGAGCTTGGTTTTATTAACCAAGATCAGATTGAGGTTGCTTTAGATGTTCAAAAAGCAAACCCGAAATTTCTCGGTGAAAT
>Ga0256843_1003800_pt1 | contig 10316 bp, 18 predicted proteins | sample AlvinellametaG_FD_191572 | JGI IMG/M metagenome (GOLD analysis project Ga0256843, IMG submission 191572) | Pompeii worm associated microbial communities from hydrothermal vent at the East Pacific Rise, Pacific Ocean - Alvinella | ecosystem: Host-associated > Annelida > Integument > Unclassified ... | reverse complement strand
AAAGAAAAAAAAAAAGCCAGTAAAGGGACGCTACGAAATTTTTTAAAACTTTTACCATGTAAATTTTAAAGAAGTTATAATAAAAAGGGCTTTGCCCTTAAACCCACTCTTCGCCAGAGAGGCAACAAAGCAAAAGGAGGGGAGAGGGAGAAAGAAAAAAACATTTTAAATAATAGATCAATGCTTTAATATATCCTTTTGATAAACAAACAAACCAATTTGCATTAGTAATCTCTTTTTTTTGTTATATTGTTTAACAGCTGATAAAGACACTCCTAAATAATTAGCTAATTCTTGAAGTGTCACTTTTTTTATTTTATTTGACATTTTTTAAATTTAATACTTTAATAAAAAGAGGATGCCCATCATAAATAACTATATGATCTTCATATATACACATAAAATCATTTATATCAAATTCATCATCATTAAATCTCATATCATCTAATCTAAAATTTATTTTATTTTCTCCATTTATAAAATCAATAACAAAATCACACTCTTTTGTTTTACCAACATTAAATTCTTCATCTATTGTTATAATAATTTTATCTATATCTAAAGATAAACCTTTATATACAATTTGAAAATCAGCATCAACTTGAACTTGATCTACTAAAAAACCATTTTTATTTAAAATTATATTATTCATCTTTCTATCTCCTTTTATTTTATAGGATCCTAAGATCCTACATTTCTTTAATCAGCCAATTTCTTGTTGGATCTAATGCATTTACTATAAACTCATAACACTCTTCAAAACTGCTATTGTTTTTAAAATATACTTCGATTTCTCCAAATTCGTCATAACTCCAGATTTTGTAATTCATTTTCTTATCTCCTTTTTATTTATAATAATATTATAACAAAATAATTATTAAAATAAGCTTATATAGTATAGATTATCTATACTATATTAAAATATTATTTATCAAACTTTGAAAGAATATACTCTAAATTTTTACTAGATTCTAAAGCAACATACTTTTGAGACGGGCGACGAATACCGCTAGAAAGAGACTTTAAAAAAGTTAAAATATATTTTAAATTCCTAATATCATCTTGATTAATAGTATCTTCAATAGAATAATCTATAATAGATCTATCAACAACACTAGAATATAAGATATTTTCAAGATAAACAGTCATGACCAAATTTGCATCATTACGAAGTAAAACTCTTAAACTATTAGAACAACGAATAAAACCACTTTTTGTAAAACCAATAGAAAAAACTTTTCTATTTTCAGGATATTTAATAGGACAATTAATTTTAATAACTGGCTTTTCTCTATATTCATATTTAGACCAATTCCAAGACGGAACTTTAACATCAATCCAATCACTACCGCTTTTAATTGCTTTTTGCTGTATAGATCTACCATTTTTAAATTTTTGCATTATAGCTATCTGTTTTTCTAAATCATTCATTATTTAACCCTTAAATATTTTATTATTCTCAAAAAGAACAACTTTGACCATAGCATTAAGCATAGTTGTAACACTAACATTATTTTCTTTACAAAATTTTTCAAAATCTTTTTTAAGAGTTGATGATAAACGAAAACCAATAGTAGAACTATTAGTACAATTTTTATCTAACTCTTTTAAAACTTCTTCTAACATAATTAACCCTTAAATATTTTATTATAAGCACACTTGCTTCTCATGTGCTGCTTAACTTCACTATCATAAGGTTCTTGTAAATAATCTATGATTGTTTCATCATAATTATTTACTACAATTCTAAAAAACTCTGAGAGTGTCAGAGTAGGGGAGTACCTAACAATACCTATTTTAAGTGACTCAAGATTTTTTAACTCATCATCTGATAAATAAAATTGAACTCTATTCTTTCTTTTTTTAGTAGGACTAAGAGCAGGGCGACCGCCCTTGTTTTTATTTTTTGTTTGCATTATTTTTCCTTTTTTTTCTTATGTTTATCACTGTATTTACTAATAAAGGAGTGTAATTTACATATTCATATAAATCATTAAAAAACTCATTATTCAAATTTTCAACCCCTTTTTCAGTAGTACAAAAAGATAACCTAAACTTAAGCTCATTTAAACGTATTTCAATTTTAGATGATATATGCTTCATGATAAAGATCCTAACATTTCTTTCAATCTTTCCTCATTGCTAGAACTTTTTAACTTAGCTAACTCATAAATATCAATCCAAAGCTCTTTTAATGTTGAAGTAACTATTTGTTTAGAACTTCTACTATCAGTGTATAGCTTACCGCTTGAATCAATGTAAACATTTTCAAAAGTATTTTCAACGTTAAACATACCAATTAAACCTACTTGTTTAGAATCAATTAACTTTTGTTTATAAACTTGAAGTTCTGGCTCTAAACCCAAAGAAGATTTTTTATAATCCCCTGAATAAGGGTTTTTATTATAATCTTTGTTTTTAATTGTATCTTTGTTATTAATACAGTCCGATTTTTGCACGGTGGCATTTTTACACGGTGGCATTTTCGGACTTTGGCTTATTTTAGGCAAAGTCCTATTTTCGGACTTTGGCTTATTTTCGGACTTTATAGAAGAAAATATAGTATAAACACCTTTACCATTTTTTAACTTTTCATATTCCAATAAACCAAACTCTTTTAATTCTTTCATAATAGATAAAATAGTTTTTCTATTCTCTTTCAACTGCGAAGACATGCTACTTGCTGTAAAATTCCAATTATCTGGTTTAGCATACATATAAGCATATAAACCTTTCGCTTTTAAACTCAACTCAGAAGAGTAAAGGATCTCATTATTAATTTGAGTATATGGAATCCCGTCGCCTTTTTTTAATCTATTATTTGACATTATGACAACCTTTTTTATCTTCAAGACTGCTAATAACATCAAGCAACTTCATCCTAATGACTTGACACTTATACGAATTTGAATCTAACATAGAATATAAACATCTTAACTGTATATGATGATATTCGTCTTTTTTCCTAAAACCATTATCTCTCATAAACTTAAAAAAAGAATCTAATTTAATATTTAAGATTCTTGATAACTCTTCACTAGTAATATACATTTTAAAACCCCTTGATATACAAGAAGTAAAGCCCAATAACACGCAAATCTATACAAAAAAAAATCAAGAGAATTTACATTAAGTTAAGTAAATCTTAATTAAGTTTTGTATATCATTTTCAAGTCAAGAGGGCAGCACCTCTTAGATTTTGTATTTTAAGCTTAAGGTTAAAACGGTTATTTCGCCTTAAGCTTATATATATTATAACCTTTTACAACTTTCAAAACCCTATTTTGAAGAGTAAATCATAAAATTTTTAATAATGTTTCTAATGGTAACAAGCTTTTTAAACGCAAAAAAAAACATCAATAAAACAAAAATTTATCTAAATCAAAACTACTTAAATTAACTTTTTCTTGACTCAACAAACCCTTATCAATCAATAAATTTCTTATAGCCAAATAATGAATATATGAATCTTTATCAATATTATAATTTTCATATTTTTCTACTAATTCTAAATGAGATAATTCGGTTATATGCTTATTAAACTTTTTAAATTTCCCATTATGATAAAAAAATGTAAGAGATCCATTCAAAATAATTGGAATCTCTTTATTTTTCTTAAACCATTTTTTTGGAATTTTCTCATAAGAAACAGATTTATATTTAGTTTGAACAGGTGTACCAACTTGTTTGACTAAAACACCCTTACTATACACACTTAAGCGACCATATTCAAAACAAATTTCTCTCATACTCCAATTATCATAAATCCAAAAACAATTATGATCTTTGCTCCACTCGCTGTGGTTGTTGGGAGAATTTAATATATCAGTAAGATAATACCAATCTTTTTCAAATATTGAAGCTATCTTATAGACCCACTGGGGTAAAAGAGTACGAGAAGTTACACAACGCATGATTCGATTTTTAATAAACCAAGCAGAAAGATAATCAGGCTCTTTTTGATTCTTAACATCCATGAATGATTTAGTAATATATTTCATAATATAAGCACTTGCAGAGTTAATCTCAACTTGAAAAGAATCAGGATGCGAATTTCGAGGAGCAGGAAAAGAGCGTATGAATGATGCTCTAAAAGTTTCAATAAAAGAATGAGGAATAAAAAGCATCATGTGAAAATGAGGCACTCCGTCCTTATGAGGCTCAACGGTTTTTATATACATATATTCTTTTTTAGCACTTTTTAAAGATTTAAAAGCGTATGAAGCTCTAAAAGTTCTCATTTGATGATTGAGTACATTATACAACTCTTTAACGCTCAAAGGCTCTCTATTAAGCATTTTATCACGGATAAAACCCCTTGTCTCATCATTTGGTACACTTTTTAAAATTCTATTTTGTTTTTCAATAGAAAAAGAATCAAAACGTGTATAATTTCCCTTGTGTATATCCCTATAAAACCCGTCAAGCGTCATAGTTATAAATAAAGGCACTAAACCCTTATTTATTGCCAATCCCTCCATAGTATTAATTTTATTAGCTAATTGCGCATAATATCTATAAGAATGATTCGCAGAAAAAGAAAGATCAATCAATTTCTTAAATTGACCATTAGAAGTTACAATCTCATTATTCATCAAATAATCTCTTTGATTCTTAACTTTTTCTCTAACATTGATAAGATCATGTTCATTTAGTCCGTAAGTATTCATTTAATATCCTTTTTTTCTTAATGTCTGCAAACTTTTGTTAAATTGACAAGACCTCTGTTGTTACTCGCTCATTCTTCGCGAGATAACAACAGAAGCACAATCACTTTTTATTACTTGAATAGCAATAGTTATATTCATAGTTTCATTTGATTTTGATTCATATTTAAAAGCTTTTCCTATATATGGAATATTTGAGAAAAAAGGAATAGAATAATCATTAATATTATGCTTAACACGTTTTAAACCACTTATAATAAGAACATTATTAAAAGATATATTTGTATTACTTTTAAGCGTTCTTTTATAAGTTCGAGGTGTTTCAGTAACTGTATTATCTAAAAAATCTTGAAGAAGCAAATCAAGATCAAGAGTTATATAATTTTCATGTATAAGAGTTTTTCCATTTATTTGCAAACCAACATCTTTATATTCAATAGAATTTTGCTCACTGGTATTTGTTGCCTCGGTTGTTGTTGTACTAACCAAATATGGAACATTAGTGACAGCGGAAAAAGCAAAATTTTGATTATTTTTCGCAACAATAAAAGGAAATTGTTTGACAGTAATCATTTCATTGCTATCAAGTAATTTTAAAGCAGCATAAAAAGAAGTAGAAGTTAAATTTATACCACTTGTTGATACAGTAGCAATGATCGAATTTAATGCTGTTTTAGTAGTTCCTTGAATATCTTTATATATACTTCCAAATTGAACACCTAACTCTTTACTAATATTATCAGTATATTCAAAAATCATAATCTTTAAAATAACTTGATCTTGCTTTTTATCAATTTGAGATAAAAGTTGTTTAATCTGCTTATATTTTTTTTTAGAACAAGTTAAAAGTAAAGAATTAGTATCATTCAAATACTTAAATTTTACATTGATAGAAGAAAGAAGATCACTAGCATCTTTAAAACTATTATATTTAAGTTGAAATAAATAAGAAGATTCTAATAAAGGAACATTTTTAGAATATAAATAATAAGTATTCCCACTTAATGATAAATAATACCCTTGCTTTGAAAGACTCTTTTTAAAAACATTTAAAAGATCCTTATCGTCTATTTTTTCAGGAATGAAAAGAGAAACAGTTGTATTTAAATCCTCATCCAAATAAATATTCTTATTTATCTGTTTAGATACACGATCAGCTAATGAAACTAAATCAACTTTAATATAATCATTCGCCAGAACTTCCAAGTAAATTAATACGATCATCATTAGAACTTTCATTGATACTCCTTGAAGTTAAAATAAAATTAAAAAACTCATTATCAACAGATACATAATAAATAAAAAAATTATTATGTATAGGTTCAAAATATAATTTTTTAATATAATTTTCATTTATAAATTTAGAAAACAAAAAAAGAGGCAAAGAGATATTATAATTTTGAGCAGTACAAACAGAAGAAGAACAATTAAAAACCAAATAATGACTATCAACAAAACTTTCTATATCTGATCGTGTATCTAAATCAGGATTAGAAACAATTATATTTTCTTTTTTAACTTCAATCTTACTTTCAGATTTCCCAGAAGATGAAAAATGAGAATAAACAAAATAAAAAATAAAACCAGTAAAAAGCAAAGCAAAAAAAGAAATAAGATAATATTTAATTAAAACATTTTTAGACTCTACATTATCGCCAGATTGATATAAATTAAATACTTCATCAATTTTTGGTACTTTCTCTGTACCCGCTCTTTGAGTCATTGCCATTCTAGAATTAACAAAATAATCATAAACAAAAACTTTATTATTCATAGAAACCAATTTAGGCTTAGCACGATAAAAAAACTCTGCAAATGCTTTATACTTAGCTTCTATAAGTGTTAAATCTTGAGTAATTAAATAAATATCATGAAATAAATGTCTATGATAAGATAACCACCAAATAAGAATAGGATCTTTTTTATCAAAATAATTGTGAGCTTCGTCAATTACAAAAAGAGAACGATATATATTAAACTCTTTACACTTCTCAATTAGTTCATCGTCTGATTTTTTATCCTTATACATAGCGTAAATATAAGATATCTTTTCAAAAAAATCATCAAAATCAAATTGAAAAGTATCATGTACTAAATCAAATTTAAACTCATTAATATTTGTATAACAGTTTTCAAAATCTTTTTTTAAATCTCTTTTAGCTTTTTCAGAAGATGAAAAATTATTGAATATAGTATAAACAGCTTTGTAAGATTTTCCAGAACCAGGAACGCCAACAATATAAACTAACATATTATTTAACCAAAGGCTTAGCTACTGAAATAGCCAAATAATAATATTTCAAGAAAGAAGCAAAACCAATTCTAAACAATAAAAACAAAACGGAAGAGATCAAAAGTGACTTAGTATCGTTAAAAGCTTGTATTAAACCTAAACAATCCATCAACCCAAACATTTTTAATATAGTAGGATCAGTAGAAGTTGAAGAAAAATGATTTATAAAAGTATTAATTAAATCATAAAAAATAAAAAAAGAAGCTACAAAAGAAGCTAAAGCAGAAGCCAATATAGTATAGAAGAAAAATACAGCTAAAAAATAAGCATACTTTCGAGCATATTTCAATATAAGTTCAGCAACATAAGCAAGGTTAATAGTAGGCATTTATATTCCTTTATCGATTTTTAAAAGCAGACCAATATATACGAAGTGCTGCAAGCATGAAAACAGAAGTAAAAATAAAATAAAATATTGATCTAAAAGTAGAAAAAGAATCACAAAGATTTAAACATACTTCTTTACCAAATACAACAGTGCAAAATTCAGGACGTTCGCCAGAAGTAAAAATAGGAGTAGGCAAACCATTAGCTAAAACAGATTGAAAACGCTCATAATCACCTTTAATTGAAGCCATAACACCATAAATATCAGATAAACCAGAATCTATTGATTCACGATTTGATTTTTGACCCTCATCTTCTGAATAAGATAAAACAATATTATCATCACTTGAAGATAATTTACCATCTATTGAATTTAAAATACTATTTGTAATATCAAGCTTAGAAGATATATTATCAACTTTATTTCCAAGTTTAGAAGAAGCCGAATTTATAACACTTGCAACATTAGTAGTTGTAGTTGTTGAATTTGCATCAACTTTAACATTTGTAGGCTCTAAAGAATCAGAAGAACCAGTTATAGAGAGATTAACTTCATCATAACTATCAATAGCAACAGGACCACACGCTACACGCTTAAAATATTTCAAACGATAATCTGATGTGCAATCATATTCTATATACTTACGTCTTGCCTCTAAGTTATAATCAAAAGCAACAGAAGATACAATAGAATCACTAGAACAATAATCATAAACATGACTCTTAACCCATTGACCAGAACTACAAGAATCACCCAAATCTGAACTAATAGTGCCATCAGTTGGTGTGTTTTCTTGATCTAGTGGAATTTTACAAGTTTGCTCACTTTTATCCCATTCTAAACCAGAATTACAAAAAAAAGAAGCATATAAACATTCATTAGATGAACTATCCCAACCTATAACTTCCGCATGAGATATAGCGGTGTCATATTTTGTACCAATGATACAATTATCCTCAGTATTCGCATATTTTTTAATATCTGCAAAACCTTTATTATCAGCAGTTGGAAATCCGTCAGGTAATGAAACTTCAGAACAAGTGCCATTATCATCAAGATATTGAGTATCAGAACAAATTACAGGCGGATTTTCACAAATATAATTATCAGTTACGACTTGACCATCTGGACATGGCTCTTGCTCAAGTGTAACTGCAGCATATTTATAAGTTTCATTTCGAGCTTGAATAGAATCACAACCCTTAGTATTTTCAACTTGATATATAATAACGATGTCAAGCTCATCATCATTAAGTGTTTTATATGTACCCGCATCAAGATCACCAGATGTTGTACAATAATCACGTGTTGAATAATCGTATAAATACCAATAATCATAACCAGACGGTGGAGGATCATCTAAAGCTTGAAGTGATGAATAAAAAATTGAAAATAGAAGTAATATTTTTATCATATTAATGTCTTGTTAATGCTAAAGCACCAAAAAGTGGTGCTAAAACTATTGTAAGATTTAAAAATATTGAAGCAAAATAGTTAATAGTTGCCATATCTGTAATTTCAAAGTAAATCATTTTTCTTTCCCCACATTCACAAACAAATAGATCGTAAAAATCATAAAAGCAAAGCCAAACAATAAACCTGTTAATGCTTCTAAAAAATGCCAATCTTTTACATCCATACCAAGGATTAACCAAGATTGAGGTTTACAAATTTCGTTATCTGAATCCCACTCATAACCACTATAAATAAAAGTAACTGTATTATTTTCACTTGTTGATGTCCAAGTATTATCACTTGAACGGAGATAATAAACATAACCACTTTTAATGTAATAATCTTCTATACATAATGGGTAATCTTTATCATAGAGGTAAGATGCGTTTAAAAAGCTTGACAATAATAAAACTATAAAAATGACTTTTTTCATTGTTAAACCTTTTAAAAATGGTGGCTAAGTCAAAAAGACTTAACCATCTGTATTGCCTTTGAAACTCCCCAAGTAACGGCTAAAGATGAAAGCATTATTGCCATCAAACCAAAAAGACCAGTTATATCAAGGGTTGGCATATCAGGCATGATATTACTAAGCTCTTGAAGCTAGACCAATAGCTTTATAAACACCCCAAATAGCTGCTGTCGCACCTAAAACCAAAGAACCTACTGCAAACACATCAACTGTGCTGAAAGCTACGTTTGTTAAATCCATTTTGGACCCCTTTTAATTTTTTTTTGCTAGAGTTCGTTATAACTCTGCACTATCCGAATAACGCCAGATAGGGCAAAGTTATAACATTTAACCTAAATAGTAATATTGTTTAATTTTAAAAATTCCTCAAGTGATTGAGTATTTTTAACTTTCAAAATATCATCCGTATTTTGGCGTTTTGGAAGATCACCAACCAAGTAAAGAGGCTTTTTATCTGCACGAACTTTTCTGATCTTTTCAGTAAGTTTCACTGCTTCTTCTAAAGTTTTAGTTTTTATTTGAAAATCAACTATTGTTTCAATCTCACGTAAACCGACAACTGGATCTTCTTTGCCCTCAATATTTGTAGCTCTAAATTTTACTGATGGTGGATTACGATTTCCATCAATAACAGTTTCACCCCATGACTTAATACTTCCGATTGAAAGTATTTCGTATTTCAGTCTAAAATCTTCTTGAATCATTGACATTTTTCAAACCTTTATTTTTTGATAGAGAAAATTTAAGATAATAAATATTAATAATAGATAAGTTTTTCCGTATAGAATTTTAAGGGGTTAATTAACTTAACATTTACACTGTTTTTATGATGTTTTTTTAGGAGCTTACCCACAAGGGGTCGGGCTTGAATTTTTTAATAAATTAAAAAACGAGTATATGATACTCGCACTTTGTGTTCTAATCCCTAAGCCAAGAGATTCAAGTTTTTAAAATGGATAAAACTTTTAAAAATTTTCTTCACTTAAACCCTTGACAGACTATTTTTTTTTCAGAGTTCGTTCTTAACGAAGCAAATAAGAAATAAAGATTTATATTTGTTCGTTAATAAAGTTTAATGAAAAAAAAAAAAAAAGGAAAGGG
>Ga0256843_1003799_pt1 | contig 10317 bp, 9 predicted proteins | sample AlvinellametaG_FD_191572 | JGI IMG/M metagenome (GOLD analysis project Ga0256843, IMG submission 191572) | Pompeii worm associated microbial communities from hydrothermal vent at the East Pacific Rise, Pacific Ocean - Alvinella | ecosystem: Host-associated > Annelida > Integument > Unclassified ... | reverse complement strand
CTTTACGCATCTTTTTCCTTTGGTAATTTTTTTCCGGGAAACTGAAAATTGGATTTGGTTACTCTTCTATTTATACAAAAAACTCCCCCCTTTGGCAAGAAAAATCACTCTTTATTACTGATACTTTTTCAGCTCCTCTTCTTCTTCAATCTCCTCCATAATCTCCCATCCTTTCCAACCGCTAAAAAATGTGAAAATGCTATTGAAAAGAAAGAGAAAATCTACTATACTCAATAAAAATAAAGAAAGAAGAGGTGAAAATTCCTTATTAATAATTTTAGAAAGAATGTCCCATTGAAAATAAAAAAGAGCTAATGTACTTCCTAACCATTTAATATAAATTAAAAGATATTCTAAATGGAGAGCTCGTATAAAAAATTTTAAATCGAAAAATATAGAGAAAAATAAATAAATTTTTTGTCCAAAATTATCATTGAAAATAATTTTCCCTAATTTTCCTAAAAAGTTATAAGTTATAATCCAAAAATAAAGTAATATTCCTACTACTAAAGAGATAAAAGTTCCAGGTCCAGAGGTAGCAAGATAGGTTAAATTTTGGTAAAAATTACGAACAACTGAAGTGTGTTGAATATAGAGATATGCAACTAAAATAATTCCTCCTACAATTATAATTCCTCCAGTTAAAGCTACAGATGTGGGAATACATGCCAAAAGAGTAGCTAATATACTTTGCTGTTTGAGATTGTAAGCATAACTATCTATCGTTTTAGTTTTTTGAGCCAGTTTCACAAAAAAAGAAGTGGAAGAGAAAAGTAAAATAAATCCCAATGGTAAAGTAGTTAATCCTAGATTAGGTATAAAAAAGGTTAAAGTAATAATATAAAGAATAAGAGTTAAGATTAAAATTTTTTGATAATCTTTCAATGTTTGAATAGTATAAAAAAAGGCTTCTCCCACTGCTTTAACCTCCTTTTTAAATATTATCATAACTCTCCAAATTGTATCAAATCAGATATATGAAGAATGAGAAAGATAATTTATTTGAATAATTCTATTTTAGAAATAGAAGAGAATGAAGAAAAAAAAGAAACGAAAAATGAAGAAACTTAAACCCTATCCCGCAAGCCCAATTCTCCAATAACTTTAAGATAAAGGTTATGGTTTTTCCTTTTTAAATATCTCATCAATCTTTTCCGCTGACCAACCAATTTCAAAAGTCCCAACCGACTGGAATAGTCGTGTTTATGTTCTTTCAAATGTTCGTTGATTTGGTTAATCCGAGCAGTCAATAGGGCGATTTGAACTGCAGGACTTCCAGTATCGTTTTCATCTTTGCCGAACTTAGCGATAATTTCTCTCTTTTTCGCCGAATCCAAAGCCATAATAGCCTCCTGATTGGTAATTTTTAAAAAAAAGTATATCATAAAACAAATTAAAAAAAGAAAAAAGGAAGGGGAAAGATTATTTGAGAAGTTGAATCAAGCCGGCAAGGGCTCCTGTAAATCCGGCATTGTAATCGGTGGCAACTTCATTCGCCACATAGTCGTGGCGATCATCTTTATAATCGAAATCGTTGGCACTTTTGGGACCTCCAACCAGAGCTCCCACCAAGAGATAGTGGTTGTTGACCGGGTCGTCAATGTTGTTGGTGTGGGAGTCGTGGGAAGCCCGATGATGGGGATTGATTGGGTAATTTTGCCCGTATCCTACAACATAAGAACTATGGCGGGGATTATCCCCCAAAATGTAATCAATCTCCCTTTTGGCAAAATCTACATAACTTTGCCGGTTGGGATCGGTAAGAGGAAGAGATTTGGCGTAGACCAAAGCTATATAGGCGGTGGTTGATGCATATCTCAAAGAGCCCCATTGACTTAAGAAAGCCAACCCCCCTTCTGTGGTTGGAATTTTGTGGAGCCAATAATCCATATGTTGATCCAGTTTGGCTTTGTAATCGGGGTTGCGGGTAATTTGGTAGAGAAGGAGGTAAGTTCCAATGGAGACATTGTCCCAATTTTGAGCCCAATAGATGGAAGATTGGGCGTTTTTAATGTAATTCTCCGCTTTTTTTAGATAAGTGGGGTCTCCGGTAGCTTTGTAGAGCCAAACTGCCCCCCACGCCAATTCATCATTGTAACCGCTATAGGAGGAGTAGAATCCATTGGCACCGGTGTAGCCGTTATTTCCTTGATAGGTTTCCGCAAATTTGTAGATTTTTTTGGCGGTATCCAAAAGTTTTTGGGCATATTGGGGGTCGGTAGCTCTAAAGAGAAGGGAGCCACTTGCCAAAGCAGCTGCCATACCTGCAGATACTTCAGTGCATCGGTTATTGGCATCGCAACTATAGGTTGGTCGTTCCATTGTCATCAACTCTGGGGGTCCCCAAAAGGCGTGGTCTTTGTGGGGGTCTCCCACTTGATAATAGACCACATCATCGGCGGGAGAATCGGGATTTTGACCGCCGTTATAACAATTTAAGAAATAGTCCAACGCATATTTAACCTGCTCTTTTCCATACTCTAGACTATTGGCAAATTGATACCCTTCGGGGAATTCCAACATACTCCACGCCAACATTGTAGCACTATAGGACATTGGGAGATTAAATTTGACATGGTCTCCGGCATCAAACCACCCTTTGGAGAGGTCTCTCCCCACATCTTTCCCATCGTCTTGAACCGCCGGTTTCCTCCAAGTTACCCGGGGAAAAGGTCCCGGTCCCCGTTGGGCTTCATAAAATTGAAGAGCCATCGGTAAAACTTTTTGGTAATTTTGCACCCCAAACTCTCCACTGGAAGTAAAATGGGTCTCTGTAGTGGTGGCACTATCATTTGATGGGGTAGAGCTTCCATTGTCAGTTGTTGTAGCAACCTCCGGAGTGGTGGAAGTGGTGGAAGTTGAAGGGGTGTAAGTGGTTCCATTTTCAGAAGTAGAAGTTGAATCTCCAGTGGAAGTAGTAGATGAAGAAGTGGAAGATGAGTTGTCTGCCAAAGTAACACAATACCCAAACTCAACTTTACTATGGGGTTTTACAACTTTATTCCAATCGACCCCTTGAGCTACAACTTTATCCCCCTCTTTCAGATATTTGGCATTCCAAATTTTGTTGATATCCCCGGGCGGATTGATAGTAACTTTCCATAAAACTTGATTGGAGGTATTGTTAATTACCGCCACATTTCTACAAAGTCCACTATTCCATTGGGAAAAGGTGGTCTCTTTTACCTCCAACCCTGCCGAGGTGGGGGTGGTGGCAAGTGAGGCAACTTTGGTAGAGCAATACCCAAATTTGGTCTGTTGATGGGGTTTAAGGGTCTTATTCCAATTTACCCCTTGGGCTATTACCACCAAACTTTTGGGGTCTTGGGTGTAAGTGGCATTCCACATCTGGGTAATTTTACCCGGGGGACGGAAATCAACTTTCCAATTGGTAGAAGTGTCTCCATTGTTGTAGAGGGTAACCTCCACACAAACCCCTTTATTCCAATCGCTAATTGTCCGGCTATTCATCTGAACCTGTGCCATCAACGGCAGTGTAGCCATCATTAGAATAGAGGAAAATTTAGTTGCTCCCATCGGCTCCCTTTTTAAATTAACTTTCATTTAACAATTATAAAACATTTTCCACTCTCTTTAAGAGAATCACAACCATTTTCTGGAATAAAACCGAAAATTTTTTCCAAATTACTCCTTTTTTCATTTGCTAAATTCAATTACTGACCGGTTAGAAAGGGTTTTACTTTCTATTAACTACTTTGGAAATTTGTCAAAAACGCTCCCCTTATTTCTCCCCTCTTTTTAAATTTTAGTTATAACTTTGGGGTCTAAAAATTGGAAAGGCGGGAAGTGTTACTTTATATCCATATACCTTTTTGTAGTTCCAAATGCAATTACTGCTCCTTTAACTCTTTTGTGGGAAAAAAGGGATTATGGAGAGATTATTTAGACGCTTTAATCTCCCAATTTAACCGATGGCAACAGATAAAACCTGCCCTATTTGAAACCCTTTTCATTGGAGGAGGCACACCTTCAACTCTCCCTTCCTCCTTCTATTTCCAACTTTTGGAGGCAATTTCCCCTTTTCTTCTTCCCAATTGCGAAAAAAGTATTGAAGCCAATCCCACCGCTTCCCGGGAGTGGATTGCCCAAATGGGAAAAATTTTCAATCGCATCTCCTTTGGAGTCCAAAGTTTTAATCCCGATAAACTCCACTTTTTGGGAAGAAACCATACTCCCCAGATGGCGATGGAAAAAGTTGAAGTGGCTTTCGAAAGTGGGTTTAAGGAGATAAACATCGATTTGATTTACGGGGTCAAGGGAGATGATTATTCCCTTTTGGAAAAAGATATTTCAATTGCGGAAAAATTACCCATTACCCATATCAGTGGCTACTCCCTTACTATTGAAGAGGGAACTCCCTTCGCCCAATTGGGAACAGAAGCCCAAAATTTAGATGAAGAGCTCCAACTCTGGTTTATCCAACGGCTAAACTCCTCTTTTCCCCAATATGAAATTTCCAATTTTGGAAAAATTTGTCGACACAATTTGGGATACTGGGAAGGGAAAGAGTATCGGGGAATTGGAGCCGGGGCAGTGGGATTTGAAAAAATCCCTTGGAAAGGGAATCGGTTTTTCAGATATTACCACCATTATCAAATTGAAAAATTTATTGGAGAGCCAACACCCCAAAAGTGGGAGGAGATAAGTTGGGAAATGTGGCAAGAAGAGAGGATTTTTTTGGGATTGAGATCAATTGTCGGAGTTCCCAAAGCAATTTTAACCCCTTCCCAAATAGAGCGGGCTAAAGAGTTGACACACTCCGGTTTTTTAAAAGAGACTCCCTCCCATTTCCACCCAACCTCTTTTACCCTTGCCGACCCCCTTACATTGGAAATTTTAGAAGGGTAAAAGAGTTGGTAAAGATAAAAAATGGACTTAAACAATCTCCAAATTTAAATCAATATTTACTTAAAAACAAATTTAAAAAGCAAAATTAAAAATGTAAGATTGGAAGGAAAATAGGAAAATAGACAGATAGATAAAATAGTGGAAGTGAAATTATTATCGAAATAAAAAAAGGGGGAGAAGAGGGGAATTACATCATTCCCATTCCGCCCATATCTCCCATTCCGCCGGCAGGGGTATTCTCTTTCTCCTCTTTTACTTCGGTAACGGCTGCTTCGGTGGTCAAGAGCAAGCTTCCCACACTGGCAGCGTTTTGAAGGGCGATTCTCTCAACTTTGGTTGGGTCGATAATTCCGGCTTCAAACATATCTACATACTCTCCGGTGGTTGCGTTGAATCCGACATTTTCTCCGGCTTCTTCAACTTTCAACGCCACAACCCCGGGTTCATATCCGGCATTTTCTGCAATTTGTTTAATTGGGGCTTTTACGGCATTTTTGATAATTTCAACCCCAATTTTTTCGTCGGCATCTTCGGGCTCTACGGAGATTTTTTGGGCAGCTTTTAATACTGCAGCTCCCCCTCCTATTACAATACCCTCTTCAACCGCTGCTTTGGTTGCACTCAAAGCGTCGTCTACCCGGTCTTTTTTCTCTTTCATTTCAGTTTCGGTGGCAGCTCCAACTTTAATTACTGCAACCCCACCGCTCAATTTAGCCAATCTTTCTTGGAGTTTTTCCCGATCGTAATCGGAAGTGGTCTCCTCAATCTCTTTTTTAATCTGTTTAATCCGGGCTTCAATTGCAGATTTATCCCCTTGTCCATCTACGATGGTAGTATTCTCTTTATCTACTACAATCCGTCCAGCCCGTCCCAAATCTGCCAAAGTTGCATTTTCGAGGGTGCGTCCCAACTCTTCGCTAATTACTTGTCCCCCGGTCAAAATTGCAATATCTTGCAACATTGCTTTTCTTCTATCTCCAAATCCGGGGGCTTTTACTGCCACCACCTGCAAAACTCCCCGCAATTTGTTTACAACCAAGGTTGCAAGGGCTTCCCCTTCAATATCTTCGGCAATAATCAAGAGGGGTTTATTTCCAGATTGGACAATTTTTTCCAAAAGGGGTAACAAATCTTTCATATTGCTAATTTTTTTGTCGTAGAGCAGAATATAAGCATCTTCATACTCTGCCACCATTTTATCGGGGTTGGTTACAAAGTATGGGCTCAAATATCCCCGGTCAAATTGCATTCCCTCTACAACTTCCAATTCATCTTTGAGGGATTTCCCTTCTTCAACGGTGATAACCCCATCTTTTCCAACTTTATCCATTGCTTCGGCAATTAATTCTCCAATTGCCCGGTCATTGTTGGCGGAGATGGTGGCAACTTGGGCAATTTGCTCTTTATTTTCGACAGGTTTGCTCATCTTCTTGAGCTCTTCAACAATCGCCTCCACCGCTTTATCCATTCCCCGTTTTACTGCTACGGGGTTGGCTCCGGCGGTAATATACTTCAACCCATCTTTAAAAATTGCATACGCCAATACGGTTGCAGTGGTGGTTCCGTCCCCCGCTTCGTCGGCAGTTTTGGAGGCAACCTCTTTTACCAATTGGGCTCCCATATTTTCCACAGGGTGAGCCAATTCAATCTCTTTTGCTACAGATACCCCGTCTTTGGTAATGTGGGGTGCACCAAATGCCCGTTGGAGAAGAACATTCCGCCCTTTTGGTCCCATAGTTACTTTTACGGCGTCGGCAAGTTTCCGAACACCTTCCAAAAGTTCATTCCGTGCTACATCGCTATAAACCACTTCTTTTGCTGCCATTGCTACCCTCCTTTTTCTATATTTTTGGTCAAACTTTCTTCAGATTTGAGTTTTCAATTTTTTATGGAATTGGAATTTCAATCTATTTTTCAAGTTTTCCCAAAATGTCGTCGGTATTGAGAACCAAATACTCTTTACCTTCAATTGTAATTTCAGTTCCGGAATATTTGGCAAATACTACAATATCCCCTTCATTGATGGGCATATTTTCATCTTCTTCCACCTCTTTGGAGATGGCAATAACTTTCCCTTCCAAAGGTTTCTCTTTGGCGTTGTCTGGAATAATAATTCCTGCTGCGGTTTTGGCTTCCTCTTCTACCCGTTCAACCAAAACCCTTGGTCCAATTGGCTTAAACATCTTGCCCCTCCTTTTGTTAGATTTTTGAGTTTTGAATTTTTTCCGTCGGAATTATATTTAAAGAAGATTTAATTGTCAAGGGGGTTGAGGTGGTTTTTTCATAAAACTTGAGTGGTTTTTATTAAAATTCAAAATTTTTCGGAACTTTTGATTCTTGGGGCTCAACTTTCCAGATGGGAGTAAATTGAAAAAGAGTTCCACATTTTGGACAATGCTCCATATAGAAGGGGAATTTCCTTCCGCAACTTTTACATCTATATTCAAACCGGAGGGTGGCTATTGGCTCTTTCAATTGGAAAAGTAACTCCAAATGGAAGGGAATAGGGTGGAGTTTTTCGTGATGCACCAGTAAAAATTTGCGGGGTATCTGTTTTTTTGATGCCAATACAGGATAAAAAGGGATTTGATGGGGAATATCTGACCGATGGAAGTAGAGGTCTAAATATTTGTAGGGGTCTTGGGCTATTAATTTATACCCGGCGGAGGGCTTCTTTTGGAGTAACTCTTGGAGATAACTCCGATAGAGAAAGGGAAATTTTCTCACCAACTGGGGAATTGTCCCATAGAGGCGTAATTCTTCCTCTCCATATTTTCCCAATTTGTAAAGTTTCCAGAGGAGATACCCCTTCTCCTTCTCCACCTCCTTTGACTCCAAAACTTCAAAACTCTCCAAAATATCCTTTAGAGCCTCCCACTTCCCCAATTTTTCCTCTATCATCATTAAAATTTTCAACGCTTCCACCCGGCGGGGTTGCTTTTGGAGGATTTGGTAACAGACCTCCTCCCCCTTTTTTAAAAACCCGGCTTGAAAATAGAGGTGAGCAATTTTTTCCAAATAATCCAACTTCTTTACCTCTTTATAGAGCCAATTGTAAATGTAAATCGCCTGTTGATACTCCCCCACCTTCCGATACCCCTCCGCCAAAAGTTCCAACCCTTCCACCGCTCCCCCTTCCAATTTTACTCCACTGGGAAGAGGGGGCGTAAAACTTTTTACCAATTTGTTTAATCTCTCTTCCCGTCTTTTCTCCCTCCATCTTTCAAAAAGAAGGGTTCCCAATACGGAAATTGCAACAATAAAGAAAAATAGAAGCACATTTACCAAGGGATCTTGAAATTCCATCTACCCCCTTCCCTCCTCCAATTTGAGATAGAGCCACCCTATTATCCCTTTTCTATCTATATTTAGCTCTACCATTTGGAGGGCATCTCCCAACGCTTTCAATTTTTCCTCCTCCAAAGAGGGGCGATAGAGGGAGTAGATAAACTCCTTAACCTCTTCCTTTTCCAAATCTTTTTTTCCCATTAATTCTAAAATATCCCGACTATTCCATTTTTTGGAAGTAATTTTTTTTCGATGGAAAAAACGATAGCGGAGAGGGAGCCGAGAGCGGATAGTGTCAATCAAATGGTGTTTTCCCAAGGTTAAGAGGGTAAAATCTACCCCGGGGGGAGGCTCTTCCAATAGTTTGAGGAGTCCATTTTGGAAATAGAGATTATATTTTTTTCCGGCAATAATTATTTTTTTCCCCCCTTTTTCCTTGAGATACGCCCTCTCTCTAATAAGCTCCAAATCATCTATTTTCAACTGGTCTCTAAAAAAAATTTCACTATTGGGCTCTCTCCCCAACTCCTCTATCAGTCTCTCCAAATCGTCGGTTACTACAATTTCCATTTCCCAAAAGCCTTTCCACTCTTTCCCAACTCTCTTCTGTCGGAGATTTCCAATATTTGGATAAAATCTGAAACAGATTGTCCCAAATTCTCTATTTTTTAAACTATATTACCACAAGGGAATGTGAAAAGGGAGTGAAAGAGATATTTCCCATTAAAAAGGAGGTGGAAAAAGTGGAAAAAAGAAAAAAAGTGGCAGTAATAGCCTCTCTAATCGGGATAGGTTTGGCAGGGGGATTACTCTATTACATCTACTACACCTCCAAATATGTTACCAGTGATGCGGTCTTTGTCCGTTCAGATACTTTAACCCAGCTCTCCTTTAAATTGCCGGGGAAGGTGGTGGAGTTGAAAAAGGGGGAGGGAGACCCGGTCAAAAAGGGAGAAGTTATAGCCCGACTGGAGACCATCGCCCTCCGGAAGGAGTTGGAAGGGGTCAATGGGGAGATAAACGCCACCTTCCACCAGTGGAAGGCTCTCCAGTTGGAAAAGGAGAAATTGGAGAGTGAACTCAATTACAAACTCCAACTTCTCCAGAGTCAAGAGGAGGGACTGAAGGCGGAAATTGCCGGTAAACTTGCCAAAATTGGAGCCCAAGAAGCCCAACTTGCCCAAGCCCAACGGGACTACCTCCGGTTTAAAAGATTGGTTGCCGGAGGAAAAATTGCCCGGGAAAAGTATGAACAGGTAGCCACCAAATACCGGGGACTCTCCCGATTAATTTCCGGATTGAAAAAGGAGGTGGAAGGGTTAAAATGGAAATTGAAGGCCCTCCAGATTCAAGAGAAAATTGTGAAAGCTAACTTTAAAGAGGTGAAAAGATTGGAGGAGTTGGCAAAAGCCCAAAAAGCCCAACTGGAGGGATTAAAGGGCAAAAGGGGAGTAATTGAAAAACATATTGCCGACTCCTATTTACGCTCTCCCATCGATGGGGTGGTGGCAAAAAAATTTATCTCCCCCGGGGAGGTTGTCGGAGCGGGAATTAAAATTGTAGCGGTGGTAAATCCCAAAAAACTCTACCTCATCGACCTTTTGGAGGATAGGAAAATAGAGGGGGTAAAACCGGGGTGTCCAGTTACAATTACCATTGACGGAGTGCCGGGAAAATTTAAAGGGGTTGTGGAGAAGGTTTTACCGGTCAGTGCAAGCACCTTTGCCCTCCTCCCCCGGGATTTCAGTAGCGGAGAATTTACCAAACTTGCCCAACGCTTTTATGTTCGGATTAAATTTATCACCCCTCCCAAAGGGGTTCTGGTGGGAATGGGGGGAGAGGTAAGAATTGAAAGGAGATAAATAAAGGGGAGTTCAATTCCCAATTACCGGAGCATCTCCCTAAAACTTCTAAAATTCCTTTATTTATTTGTCACTTTTACCTTTTCTTTTCTCTTATTTATTTCCCCAATCTTTAATAATCCTTCCTTTTTCCAAGGGGCTCCCTTCTTCCCCTTTTCCTTACCCTTGGGAACCTCCCCAATTTAATTTCTGTCTCAAAACTTGAAAATAGTTGCGACCTGCCCGGTGGAGGAGTTTGACCGGTTTCTGGGCTTTTTTAATCTCAACTTCCCCTTTCATCGGAAAAATCTCCTGTCCG
>Ga0256843_1003798_pt1 | contig 10320 bp, 7 predicted proteins | sample AlvinellametaG_FD_191572 | JGI IMG/M metagenome (GOLD analysis project Ga0256843, IMG submission 191572) | Pompeii worm associated microbial communities from hydrothermal vent at the East Pacific Rise, Pacific Ocean - Alvinella | ecosystem: Host-associated > Annelida > Integument > Unclassified ... | reverse complement strand
TCCCTTCACCCAGTCCGTTGAACGTACCGACAACCACACGCTCCCCCTCTTTGAGCCTATTGCCCACAAGTGCAAGGTCGTTGTTGGAGAAGATCGGGGTGACATGTTTGATATGCACGGTGTTGTTTCTGTCGACTACCTGCACGTACTGTCCCAGCTGATCTTGCGAGATCTGATCGGGATGGACGGCGATCACCTCATAGTCTCCCAAAAAGAGCGCTATGTTAACAAAACTGCCTGGGAAGACAAGTCCTTGCGTATTCTCTACGACCGCACGCATAGCAACGGTACCCGTGGAGCTGCTGGAGATATTGTCGATGAAGTCTATCTGACCTTTTAAGGGGTGGGTGATGTTGGCATCTCCCCGCAGAGAGACCTTGACATCAGGGTATCGCTTTTTACTGTAGTGTTTGATGAGCGCGACCTCATGGGCACTGGGGTTGAAGTTGACATAGAGCCTGTCGGTTCGGACGATCTTTGCCAGTACGTCACCGGCTTTGATGAGGTTTCCCGTGAGAATGAGCGGTTTGCCTATCTGCCCGTCGATAGAGGCTTTGATATTGCAATAATGTAGATTGAGCTGTGCATTTCTGAGTGCCGCCTCATCGGCTTTGATGGTCGCTTCAAGCTGTTTGAGCGTTGCAGTAAGCTCATCGAGCTTTTCACGCGGGGCAAGCTGCTCTTCAACCAGCGGGGTGTAGCGTGCGACATTGGCCTTTGCCAGTGCGTAGGAGGCTTTGTCTTTTTGCAAGATCGCCTCTTTCTGGTCGTAGATCGCTTGATATTCACTGGTGTCTATGCCAAAGAGAAGATCACCCTGATGTACCTCCTGCCCGGGTTTGAAGTGGGTAGAGAGCAGTTCTCCTTTAACACGGGAGATGACATCGACCTCGTCTATGGCCTGTGTCTTGCCTGTAAAGTGGATCCAGAGGGGGTAGGGCTCTTTTTTGAGGGTATGCACTTCGACCGGAAGAGGCTTCTCTTGCTCTTTGGGCGGGTTGGTCGTGGTGTCGTTCTGTTCGCACCCTTGAAAAAGAAGCGTAAAAACAAGAAGAAAAACAGTATGTCGTAGTGGTTGCATGATCGGAAGAGACCCCTCTTTTTGGTTATGACTATTTAATGTAGGTAAGTGTACTAAAAAATCAAACGGAATTTACTTAAATGGATATAGAGCGGGAGGAGGTGTGTTGTTTGCCGTTTGTTAACTCTTTATTTCCCAACGGTTATTGTTCAAGGGTTATACTACCCGTAAGAAAGAGATACGCTCTTTCAGAACGATGGTTCGGAGGTTTTGTTTTACTCCTTGTCCAATATGTAAACTTCCTTGTTTGACTCCGTGTCATCGTTGAGGTGTAAGAAGAAGCAACTTTTTCATAATCCCCTTTCCTTGTTTTTTATGATCTCCTTGTTTCCCGCTTCTTCTTCACCGAACTTCACATAAAACACTCCCTATAATGGTGTATCGGAAATAATAATTTTACTTTTTGTCGGTTCTTTTTTGGTTGTTACCGTTTTTTTCTGTGGTGTATGGGCTTTTTTGTGTGCTTCTTGAATGCGTTTTCTTTCGGCATCTCTTAAGCGTTCCACTTCCGCTTCTAGTGCCGCTATCTTGGCATCTTGTTCCTCTATGACTTTTGCAAAATCGGCACAGTAGATCTTGGTATCGAACTCAATACCGCTGATATAATATTTTTTATCTTGGGGAACGGATGTGTTTGCCGAGAGTATGAAAGTGTTTATTGTGAGTGTTAAGAGTAATCGGTACATAAAATATCCCTTTTTGTTTTTGTATATTATAGCGCGTTTTATGAGAGAGTTGTAGTTAAAAGTGTGTTACACTACCGCCATGATAAAAGGAGTCAATATGCAGTTTGAAGGTAGAAGGATACTATTGATAAATATAGTCGCACTACTGTTGTTTGGCTTTGTAACTTTTTCCGTAGTGTTCACACTTCCATGGGTTAAAGAGGCGGATAGCTTTATCGCTATGCTGATGAAACAAGCTCGTCATGATGCTTGGACTCCATGGGTACTTACTTTAACAGATTTGAACGGTTTTCGCGGAGCAGCCTATATGACATGTATCGTTATTGCGCTTTTAGGAGGCTATCGTCTATGGCGGCAAGCACTCTTTTTTTTTATTGCAACATGGGGTTCGGCCATACTGTTTGGTATGATTAAAATGACTATTGGGCGTATGCGTCCGGAAATGGCACTGCTGGAAGTAGGAGGTTACTCTTTTCCTTCAGGACATACAACAATGGCAACGGCAATGGCAGCGGCACTCTATCTGATAATGAAACAGTTACGATCTGATCGATGGTGGCAGTGGGGATGGCTCTTTATCGCACTTTTGTGGAGTCTTCTTATAGGTACGACACGTCTCTACTTGGGGGTACACTGGTTTAGCGATGTGGTTGGGGGAGTTGGGCTTGGTTTATGGTGGGTTACGCTGGTATGGTATCTGCAAAGCAGATACTACCGTAACACATCGATGTGAAAGCGTTTGTGAAGTAGCGGATGCCAACGTGATGCATCTCTTTTTTCAAGGTTGAGTGTTTTAGCATTCTGTGGTGCGACAAGGTAGTAGCCCAGTGTAACGATGATCGTATCTCCCTTTTGTAGTGGAGAGTCAAAAGAGAGCGTGCGTTTCTCTCCGGCTTTTATGGTTGTATCTTCAATAACCTCCGTAGCAAGCCAAGGTGCAGATGGTTCACCCTTCGTTCCGATCAAACGTCTGAAAGTCACAGGAGGCAAGGTTGTCTTCTTTGTGCCGTGCTCAATGCTAATACGTAGTTGAGATAAGCGTAGAGGATGAGGGAAGAGCGTATGGGTCGCTTTATTGTGAATAGTCAATGCGAATCCTGTCGGTGTTTGAGATACGAGATCGATATCAACATGCTTTGCGAGCATGGAAATGTCTGCCGTATGGATAGAAGTGCCATGGAAAGCGTGTGTAGGGGTGTGTAATTGATTGGCAAGGGTACCTTTGACCTGTGGCATATGGCAGCTGATACAGGTATGTTCTTGATTGGCAGATGGTTTAACCTCAAGATCACAAATGGTAAAGCCCAAGGCATTCTGCTTATGATCGTGACACCCTAAACAGACCTTGCCGTTATAGTAGAGATCATTACCATAATCGATCTTGTGAAAAGGTGACCCTATCGTATGGGTAAAGAGACCGCCGAACGTCGATGTTTCATGGAATGAGACAACGTCTCCTTTCCGTGCTTTATCTGCGGCATAGAAGTATTTTCCCTTATTTATATAGATATTCTTATTTGTTTTCTTTCTATTTTCTATATGTTCGATGGTATGGCATTTTTGACAAGAGATCGCATCAGATTTTTCCGGTGCTTTAGAAGTGAAAGGGTCGTTGGTATGACACCCTTTACAGTTATAGTTGCCGCTTTTTTTGGCTGGGTGACGTTGCCATACCGCTTGGTGAATAGGATCTGTTGCAAGAGTACTGTGTGCATGAATTGATGTTTGATACTCTCGATAGATAGTGGGGTGACACTTTTTACATGTATTGTTCTGAATCGCTTGTGCAAAAGAAAGACAACTAAAAATCGTAATGAACCCTAAATGAGCTAAACGCATAACACCCTCTTTATGAATATGGATTAAGATGTATTGTATAGTAATGCGTGAGAGAGGAGGTTGATCTATATCAACCGTTTATCGGTGATTAACCGTCCTGTCATCGATTGTGCGTGTGGTATCGTTAAAGAGTATCACTTTTATCAGATCTTCTCGTTCTATAAGGGATATCTCTTCTCCCAAATAGGCAACCGCATTGCTTTCTCTTAACGGGGTAAGCATACCTGAGCCTATTTTATTATTACGCGTCGGAATAAACACCCCCGATTCAAGTGTGCCTATGACCATATTGGTACGTCCGTTTTTGAGTCTGAGATCATGGGCGAATTCAGCATAAACGAATGTGTGATAGGGTTTGGATGCCCCTGCCAACTTGTAGAGGGCAGGGATGCACAGTGCGTGTACGGTAAGCATGGTCGCCATAGGGTTCCCCGGCATCGCCATGACGAGGGTATTGCCCATCTGACCGAAGGTGACCCCCTTGCCGGGCTTGAGGTTGACTCCATGGAACCAAACATCCAGCCCGTTGGATAAAAAGGCTTCGTAGAGAAAATCCGCATCCCCCATACTGATACCGCCGGTGGTAATGACCGCATCGAATGTCGTTAGTTTGGCAATGAAACGTTTGGTCGCTTCAAGGTCATCGGGGATCGCACCGATATAGGTCGGTTCGAAACCGAAGCTCTTAAGCAGTGCGGAGATACCGAATGCATTGGCGTTATAGATCTCATCTTCACTTGCTAACTCCCACGGCTCTTTGATCTCGTTCCCTGTCGATACAATGGCAATGCGAGGTTGTACCACAACTTCAACGGCCATAATACCTTGTGCGGAGAGTAGTGCGATATCGGCTGCGGTAAGTATCTCTCCGGCAGGGATCATACTGCTTCCGGCTTTAAGCTCTTCACCTTTTTTTCTAAAGTTACTTCCCTTCGCGATCTCTTTAGGGAGTGTTACCTCTTGGGGTGTTACATCGTGGCAGGTCTCTATAGGGGCGACCGTATCGACATCATGCGGGATCTGTGCTCCGGTCATAATGCGGTAACACTCTTTGTCGTTGAGTATGGCAGTAGGAATATCTCCGGCAAAGATGGTACGAGCGACCTTCAGCCGTTTCCCGGCATCTTCCGCTTTGAAGGCAAATCCGTCCATTGCCGAGTTGTCAAAAGCGGGGAGATCTTTTGTTGCGATAACAGGTTTGGCAAGTATGCGTCCAAGTGCATCGGTAAGCGTGATAAGTTCATGTTCACATTTTGGGCTGGTCTGTGTTACGGCTTTTTGGCACGCCTCTTCCAAAGAGAGTGGGGTATGGTGTGTCACGGGGAAACTCCTCATAGCTGGGTTGGTGTAATTATATTAGACAAAGGCTTAGAGGTGACTCTCTTTTCTTTATCCTATTTTTCTCTCGGAGGACTTCGACTGTTTTAACCTTGAAAATGTAGGAAATTGGATATACTTTTCAAATGAAAAAATTTGCTGTATCTATAATGATGACCCTCTTTATTGTTCTGGTGGTCTCGATGGGTGCTTATGGTGCGGAACGTGCGCCATATCATCCGTGGATAGAAAAACAGATCGCACTTATTAAAAAAAGCAATGATGCCAACTTGAGTGATGAAGCTTTGACCAAGCTGGTACATGAGCGAGAAAAAGAGTATGCGCAAGCAGTCAATACGATCTTGCTCAATCGTGATAAACTTGAATCGTATCTGCAAAATTATGATAATGAGATATTTACCCTTCAGAAGATCATAGAGATCAATCGGCGCAGAGGAAATCGTTTGGCGGTCTTAAGAGATGAGGTTAAATTGAGAGCCTATAAACTCTTAAAGATACAAAATGGTATGGTACGACGTATTTTTCAAGCATTGGATAGCCCGAAGATAGAGACTTTTGAAGAGAAGATGCATCAGATCATCGCCCAAAGTCAGGCGAAGATCAATGCGCTGGACGATCAGCATGAGACATATCGGAAATTGCTGGAACAAAAGCCTAAAAACCGTATTGAGAAAGAGCTTCATAAGAATATTGTCGAATTCTTCGCTCTCAAGGAGATCAATCTCGATATCCTCCGCTACTTTACCGATAATATGAAAAAGCTCTACCGGCTCAATCAGTACACCCGGTTCAAACTTTTGAGACCCGCACTCTACATCGACAACCATGTGCAACTACACGCACTCAATACCTTTTTAAAACAGTACGGGTTAAGTAGCGTAAAGGTACTGTTGATCATTTTGGTCTCACTGGTGATCCTTTTTATCCGAAAAGTGCTTTTGGAGTTGATGGAGCGTTTTTTACTCCGCTTTCGCTCTATCGGCCGTTATGCCCAAGAGGTACTTGACGATGTACGCCAACCTATCTCTTTGTTATTGGTGGTGATCAATCTGGAACTTATTCTCTATATCTATCATGATTTTAGTAGTTATGGGGTAACGGGTCGGATATTTAACGTACTTTATGTTTTCTTTCTTACATTTATTATTTTTCGTACCCTCAATAGTATCGCACGAGTCAAGCTGGAGAATATCGATACCTCTAAACGAAAGATCAAGAGTGAGCTTTTTAACTTAACGGTTAAAATTATCAATTTTGTCGTGATAATCATCGGGATACTGGTCGCACTCCATTTTGCAGGAGTGAACCTTACGGCAGTACTTTCAGGACTTGGTATCGGTGGATTTGCCGTTGCATTGGCAGCACGTGAAAGTCTTTCCAACTTTTTCGGAACCTTGTCGATCTTGATGAGTGAAGTCTTCTCACAAGGAGACTGGATCGCAGTAGACGGGAAAGAGGGAAATGTGGTCGAGATCGGCCTGCGTGTAACGACCATCCGTACTTTTGATAATGCACTCATTGCCATTCCCAATGCTACTTTGGCAAATAAAGAGGTAAAGAACTGGAGCAAGCGTATTATCGGTCGGCGTATTAAAATGAAAATAGGAGTGACTTATGACTCCCAACCGGAGAATCTTCAGCGGGCGATCGAGGAGATCAAAGAGATGCTTCACGGCCATTCCGGGATCGCAACGGAGAAGACGATGTATCAAACACAAGGAAGGAAAAAGAGTCCCAAACTTGTCTCAAAAGAGGATGAGTTGGGGGTAAAACGAACCTTGATGGTACACCTGGACAGCTTCTCCGATTCGAGTATCGATATTTTGATCTATGCTTTTACACGTACGACCGTATGGAGTGAATGGTTGGAGGTCAAAGAGGATATTATGTATCGTATAATGGAGATATTATCACGCAATCAACTCTCTTTCGCTTTTCCTACCGTTACGATCGATGCCCCGCAAAAGCAGGATATGCCATGAGAACACTTCTCTATTTATGGATAGCGTACAGTACTTTTGTAGGGCTTTACGGTAAGGGGATCGAACCCTCCCAGACAGAGAAGGTGAAAGATACGATCGTCGTACACGGGATGGTACTTCACGGTACGGTGATCGACCTAGGGCCTGAGCGACTCTCCTTTAAACTGGACTATGCCGAAGGGATCAACCGTATTCGTTATGCCGATATCGAATCGATCAAGACGCGCTATAACTACCATATCTCCTATAAACGGATCGATATCGAAGGAAAAGTGGTTGGTATTGAAGAGAACAGTTACCTGAAAGTAGTCGACAGTGACGGGCATGCCCGTACGATCAAGATCGCCGATATCGATAACTTCGTGATGTCGGTACAAGATGACCCCTCCATCGAGAACAGACTGCGTAATCGCTTTCCTTATACCAAAGGTCGGATCGATATCGGGTTTGAGATAGAGAATGGGAATTCAAAAAAAGATAATATCGATATTATGGTCAATACCCGTTATAAAAAGGCGGAGCATGAGATACGGTTCTATGCAGACTATGCCTATGAGACCACACAGGCTGAGGAGAATCCGAAGGTTCAGAACAAAGATGAACTGACAAGTTTCCTCACCTATAAGTATCACCGTACCAATCATGCATTTTACTACGGTACTTTCGGATATGAGTTCGATAAACCGCGTCATATCGATTCGCAATCGATCCCCTCTATAGGGTACGGGTATCGTTTTAAATTCGGTAAGTACAAATGGCTTGAGCCTTCTTTAGGGATAGGGTATGCTACGGTTCACTATACCGATAACTATGAAGATCGTGACTTTACCGTTGCTGCGGTCAATCTTTTTGGGAAGTACCAGTGGGATGAACTTCCTTTGATCAATACGTTGACTGCGGATGGTTTTTTGCTCTACTATCCAAGTATTGAGTCTTTTGAAGAAGATTGGGTCTTACGTGCTAATTTGAACTTTACCGTACCGCTGTTCGATTTCTTTTCCGTACGTTTGGCGTTTGATTTGATCAATGATAGTAATCCCGACCCTGAGGTTGGAAATAACAAGACAACGACAAAATTACTTTTTGGTTTGGATTTTTAATTGATTAAAAAATAATCATTATCTTTGTGATGCATAATAAATAATCTCAGAATTGTATATAAAACAATCAAATTCTAAAAATAGTACTTGATTTAAATCAAGAAATTAAAAAAATCACGAACTATAATACCACTACCTTGTAAAAATATAGTAAGGAGAGGAAAATGACATTTGCAGATTCAGCACAGTTGCTGTCTTTTCACTGGGTTGCATATACGATTTATGCAATGCTGATTATATCGGTTATTGCATGGTTTGCGTTCAACCTAACACGTAAAGAGAAGGCAAAGCCGATCGTTCGTATACCATTCTATCTGTATATCGGATTTTTGGTTGCCATGGGGGTTGGACACCACATCTTTACCTACAACACTATTCCATGGGTCTCAGAAGATATTATGAGACATAATATTACACCGGATAAGGTATTCAAGATCAAGATGGCGAACCATAAGTTCGATATGCCTGAAAAGATGGAGATCGTAAAAGGGGAGAAGGTGCTTTTTGATGCGTACAGTTCAGATCTTGTTTACGGTTTCGGGCTCTTTCGTCAGGATGGAAGTATGATCTCACAAATGCAGGTGAACCCGGGAAGCAGAAACGATCTGCTCTGGACATTCAACGAGTGTGGAGAGTTTGACGTACGATCGACAGAATATGCCGGACCTGCCGGGAACGATATGTTCGTTAAAAAAGCGGTGATCGTCACCGGCTGTGATAAGAAAGGAGTATAGAGATGAGTTTGATGACAGGAACGAATTTTGATGCGTCAAAACTGACGGCATTACAGAAAGTAACGCTTAGAGCGGTTGTCATGTCCTTTTTGTTTTACGGTCTGGCGGCACTGGAGGGAACATTGATGAGGGTGGCACTGGTTAATCCGTCCATTCCTCCTATTCACGGAGCGCCCGAGCACTTCTTCTCTATTATGACGGTACACCCGATCATCGGTATTTTCGGGTCTACCTATCAGCTGGTTTTTGCGGCGTTTATGTTTTTGATCCCTTATTTGACCAAGAAACCGCTCTACAGCGTAGGGTTGGCGAACTTTGTCTGGATCAACATCACCGTCGGTTCCGCATTGGCATGGATCGCGGCATTTATCTGGAGCTATGCACCGCTCTATACGCTCTACTGGCCGCTTCCGGCGGATACGGAGCAGTTCAGTACCATCGGCGGTATTGTATTCATTGTCGGTGTGGCGCTCATTATGATCGGGACACTCGGTTTTATCTACAATATCTATGCAACGATCTTTGCAAAGATCGGTGTGCATGCGAATAAAACGACCAAAGAGCTTCTGATCTCCGGTTTCGGTATTGACGGATTGCTGAACCTGAAGAATAAACTGACAGGTAAGCCGCCGTATTCCAAAGAGCCTGCACTTTCATTGCCTGTGGTCGCGATCTTCCGTGGTACGATCGATACCTTCCTTGATGCGATCGTAATCCTTGGAGCGGGTATTCTCGTACTAGTGTATCTCTTGGCGGATGCAAGCGGAGCTAGCTGGGATGTGCATGCGGTCGATGCGCTGCTCTACAAGAACTTCTTCTGGTGGGGGCTTGACCTTGTTGCGGACGGATTGGTACTCATTTATGTTGCGGGTTCATGGTATCTTTTGGCAACACTGATCACCGGGCAGAAACTCTTTATGGAGAACGTGGCGCGTGCGGCACTTCTGCTTGAGCTTTTCGTCTCATGGATGGTATGGTCTCACCACCTCTTGGCAGATCAAGGTCAGCCTGAGATGATGAAACTGATCTCCGGTGAGATGGTAACGATGTTCGAACTTCTTACACAGGGATTGGCGCTCTTCATTACGCTGATGACACTCTGGAAAGCCAGACCGCTTAAAATGACCATGGAGCTGAAGTATCTGCTTGCGGGTCTTTTGGGATTCGGTCTTGCCGTACCGGCTGCGATCATTCAGGCGGATATGGGGATGAACAGAGTCCTTCATAATACGCAGTGGATCATTGGAGCGCACGTGCATATCGCATTGTTGACAGGGCTTTATATGACACTCTACAGTGTGGTCTATGTACTCTGGCCTCTGCTTACCGAGAATACGAAAGTCTTCTCTATGAAATTAGCAAATACCCACTTCTGGCTTCACCTGATCGGCAGTTTGGGAATGGGTGCGTTCATGGGAATGGCAGGTCTTGATGGAATGCTTCGTCGCCACTTCTACATGGATGGGGAGTATCAAACATTTATGATCCTTGCTGCTATCGCGGCAGTGATGATGCTGGTTGCATGGGTGATCTTTATGATCAATATTATCATGTCCGTAG
>Ga0256843_1003797_pt1 | contig 10322 bp, 15 predicted proteins | sample AlvinellametaG_FD_191572 | JGI IMG/M metagenome (GOLD analysis project Ga0256843, IMG submission 191572) | Pompeii worm associated microbial communities from hydrothermal vent at the East Pacific Rise, Pacific Ocean - Alvinella | ecosystem: Host-associated > Annelida > Integument > Unclassified ... | reverse complement strand
AATTATTCAGTAATCCAATAGCTTCATTTTTATTGATAAAATTATGAGCTTTAATTATTTTTTCAATAATTTCATTATATTTTATATCAATTTTAAAATTTTTAATAATTTGTCCCGATTGTAACCAGTAGGCATTTATCAAATTTCTATTAGGGTTTATCAATATATAATCTAAGTCATTATTAATATTTTTAAGTGCATATTCTATAAAGGATTTATTGAAAAAATGAAATTCTATTTTTAAGAGACCAAAAATTTCGTTAATTGTTTCTTCTATTTTATTTAGAACTTTTTCATCAATTTTAAATTCTAAGTAATTAAATTTTATATCATTAACTTTTTGTTTTTTATAATTTTCAATTCTTTCTACATCAAAATCATTAATTTTAATTTTAAAATTGCTTTGTGCTTTTTCTCTCTTTTTTTCTTGATAATAAAACTTTTCTAAAAAATTATCATCAATTATAATTTTTCTATCAGATTTATAAATTTTTGATAAAATTTCTTCGTTAATATTTAAACTATCTAAAAATACTTTAAGATTACTGTTTAGCTCATCTTCGTTATTTGTTTGATAAAAATAGTTTTTTGTTTTTTTGAGATTTTGCGAAAGTTTTGAAAAAAAATCTTTTTCTTCTCCTAAATCTATTTTGGTTTCATTGAAAAAAATTAAAATATTTTCATTATTTCTATTTTCTCAAATAGAAGAAATTATTTTATAATCATGTATATTGATAATCAATTCTCTTTTATTCATATATTTATTATAACATTTTTTAAAAAAATAATTTAAAATTTACCTTAATTCAATAGTCTTTTTATCATCTGCCTGTTCGTAAAGACCAACCAAATGAGCTTTGGCTAGAATTTTGCCTTCCATGGCCTGATAAACATCTTCCTTTGTCGCTCCTTCTTTTAAATCTAAAACATCATTTAAGGCATAAAGTCGGAAAAAATATCTATGAATTGTGTCTGGTGGGCAGGGCCCAATATAGTTCAAACCACCACGAGTATTTTTTCCAGAAATTCCAGGGTTTAAATTTTCTTCAATTTTTCTAGACGTACCTGGTATGTTGAATAAAATTCAATGGTCAAAGTTTCTGTCTTTTCGCAAAACTTCGGGAACATCTGGGTCATCAAAAATTAAAACAAATGATTTTGTTCCCTCGGGAATATCTACAAATTCCAGTTCTGGATTTATATTTTCGCCATTACAGGTAAATTTTGCTGGAATATATTCTCCATGTTTAAAATCTTTTGAAACTATTTTCATACTGATATTTTAACATAATTTTAGAAAGAAACTGGTAAAATTATTGACAAATATAAAATAATTTGTTATAATCCTGAAATGGATAAGAAGAAGCTTGAAATTATAAACATGTCTCCACCTAAACAGATAATAGGGTCAGATAAAAAAACATTCAGAATTATTGGAGAACCTGTTGATTTAAAAAAGAAAAAATTTAGAATTGTTGGAGAATGAAATAAAAAACCTAAAACATTTAGAATCCTTGGAGAGTCTGGGGTTGATAGTAAGAAGGACAAAGCATCAAAGAAAAAGTTTGTTATTCTTAATCAAAATCAAGAAAATCAGAGAAGTCATCCAATTTTGCCAGGTGTTGAAATAATTAGGTATGGTGATAAGATTTTTAGCCACCAAGAAAACGCTTGAGCTTGTGGTTATTGTGCGATTGCTAATGGAATTTCATTTAGTGGTAATGGAATAATATCAGCTGGTGAAGTTAAGCAGGGAATGGAGAGAGTTTTGGGTCGTACTATTCCAAATGAGGTTTGAGTAACAACACCATAAATTAGTAGTTATTTACATAGTAAGAATTACCGTTTGTTTTCTTATGCTCATTCTAGCTTAATCAATGATGCTATAAACCAGTTTAATAACGGTAATTTTGATTTTATGATTATCAAAGGTGGAGATAATCATTTTAGAACTATTGTTAAAGAGCAAGGTGACAACTATTTTTTATTAGACTCTTTTAATCGCAGACCTATAAGAATTAGTGCTGAGGATGTTGAAAATTGAATAAGAAATAATATTGATAGTCGTAGGGGTGATAATGGTGAGTATTTAGTTAGACAGGTTACTTTTGCTAGAAGAAAATAAAGAATTTATGAAAAATTAGCTTTTCATTTTTTTAATTTTTTATAAATGATATAATTTAACTATGTTTTTTAGAAAAAAAATTTTAAAAAAACTAGAAAAATCTTTATTGGTGATTGATAAAAAAGATGGTCGAACTTCTCATGATGAAGTGGCTATTTTAAGAAAAAAAATTTCGGAAATTTTAAAAAAGAAAAAGATAAAGGTGGGTCATTCGGGAACTTTAGACCCAAAAGTGACTGGTGTTTTGGTTGTGGGTTTGGGTAAGGCAACACGAGTTTTAGAGTATATATTGCTTTCTGAAAAAAAATATATTGCTGAATTTTTGTTTCATCAAGAAATTTCTGAAAATATTTTTTTGGAAAATATGAAAAAATTTGTGGGTAAAATTCGACAGCTGCCGCCAAGAAAATCTGCGGTAAAAAGGGAAGTGCGAGAGCGGGAGGTTTATGAAATGAAAGTTTTAGATTTTGATAAAGAGAAAAATAGGAAGGCTGAGATTTTGTGTTCGGTGGAAAGAGGAACATATATTCGAAAATTAGCTCATGATTTAGGGGAAGAAATTGGGGTGCAAATTTCAATGGGTGATTTACGAAGAATTCAAGCGGGTGTTTATTCTTTGGAAAATTCAAATTTTATTCAAACAGAGAAATTTTTGCAAAAGTTAGAGAGGTTTTTCAGTCCTTTCGGTTGGGTTTTTTATTGAGATATAAAAAAATATTTTTATTCTCTGGAAGATTTTTTTGTTTGTTTGGATAAAGTGGAAAAAATAAAAAAAATTGAAGTAAAAAAAGAAGCAGTGAAATATATTTTGTCAGGAAATTCGGTAAGATGAAAAAATTTAGAAGATAGAAAGAATGTGGTTGATAGCGAAAAATTTTCTTTATGATATAAAGGGAGAGTTTTAGCGGTAGGAGAAAAAATTTTTGAAAATGAAAACAATAAAGATGATGAAGTTGAAATTTTAAAAATTAAAAAAGTTTTTTAATTTTTTTGAGAGTTTTTGTGTTTTTTTGTGAGTAGGTGAGGTGTAAAGGACGAAAATTTGCGAAGCAAATTTTCGTCCTTTATATTTATTAAATAAATGCTATAATATTTTTATGGAAAAACCACAAACAACTTTATTTATGCTTTCGTCAGTTGATGGAAAAATTTCAACTGGGGCCAGCGATGAAAGAGATGTTGATAAAGATTACAAAAAAATAGCAGGAATTAAGGAAGGTCTTCAACAGTATTACGATTTAGAACAAGAAACAGATTCGGTATCTTTTAATACTGGTCGGGTAATGACAAAAATTGGAATCAATGAGAAAAAAATTTTTGATTTAGATTTCATGACCTTTGTAATTGTTGATAATTCTCACTTAACAGAAAACGGGGTAAAAAATTTAGCTTCTGGTTTAGGAAAATTATTTTTAGTGACAAAAAACAAAAACCATCCTGCCTTTAATTTGAATTTGGAAAATTTAGAAATTATTTTTTTTGAAAAAGAAATTGATTTTGTAGATTTATTTGAAAAATTGAAGAAAAACTTTGGTATTGAGAAAATGACAATTCAATCAGGATCGACTATGAATTCAATTTTACTGAGAAAAAATTTAATTGATGAAATTTCTATTGTGGTCGCGCCAGCTTTGGTTGGTGGAGAAAATACTCCAACTTTGATTGGCGGGAAAGATATTTTTTCGGAGGAAGATTTGAAAAATATTAATGCTCTGGAATTGATTTCTTGTGAAAAATTAAAAAATTCATTTTTGCATTTGAGATATAGGGTTTTAAAAAATAACTAAATAACTAAACAAATATGGAATTTTTGAATTATGATGAAAAATATTTAAACCAAATCACTAATATTAATTATGAAAATATGTCTCATTATCTAGGTTTGGATAAGAACAGATTTGAAAAAGAGTTAAATAATTTCTTAAAAAATGGCAAGATAATTATTTTATGAGAAGACGACGATGTGATTGGTTTTTTTGGCTTTAAAGACAGTGAGTATGAAGATAATTTTATATTTTTAGATAATATCCAATTAAAAAAAGAAGTTTGTGGAAAAGGGTACGGTAAAAGGGTATTATGATATGTGGAAGATATTGTAAGAAAAAGAAATAAATCTGGAATCCATTTATATACAAATGTAAAAAATGTTAAAGCTATTGAATTCTATTTAAAAAATGGTTTCAAAAAAGATGTTATTTTTGAAAATGGTAAAACATTACATATGATAAAAAGTGGTTGTAAAAAATAATTGTTTTTAAAACTATACCATTATTCTATAGAATAATGGTATAGTTTTTGAAAAGATTTTATTGAAAGTGTTATAATTCAGATATTTATGAAAATTAAATTAGCCACAAAAGAACACGAAAAAGAAATTCTTTTTCTTTTTCAAAAAAATTTAGATGAAAATAATCCAGCAATTTATTCTCAAGAATTTTTCTGTCCCTTTGGCTTAAAATCTGCTATTCAGAGAAAACAGGTTGTGATTGTTTTGAATGAGAAAAAAGAAGTAGTGGCAGGATTAAGATTTTATCCCAGAAAAAGAGATGGAATAGTTTCACTTTATCAATTTGTAATTGGAGAGAAAAAACGGGGTAAAAATTTGTTAAGAAAAATGTTAGAAAAAACTGGCTATAAAAAATTTGAAGTTCTTTGTCCGATTAAAATAGATTTTAATGAATATTATAAAAAGACGGATTGAAAATTTACCAATTAGCGTTTGGGATAGGTCAAATTTGCATACGGCATACAACACATATCAGGCAAATAAATTAGCCTCTGATATGGCGACAGAATCAATTTTAAATATTTTGAACGGGAAAGAAGATCAGTATCAAGTGAATTAATTTTTTTTTAAACTATTCTTATATTCTTAAGAGTACTAAGAATTTTTTATTTTATCTTTTTTTGTTATAATTTTTGTATGCAAAATAAAAGAGTTATGGTCTATGTTGATGGTGAAAATTTTTCTATATTTTTACAAAAATATTTAAACGAAGAAAAAGACGAAAGAGTACCAAATATTCATTGAATAAATCTAGCTAAATCATTTTTAAGACCGCAAGAAAATGAAGTTTTGGAAAATGTAAAATATTTTTCTGTTCGATATAAATACGGAACAGAATACTAAAAAAATCAACACTTTTATCATAAAAAATTAAAAGAAAGTGGTGTTGAAATTATTTATGGACAGTATAAGAAAAAAATAAAAATTATTAAAGATTGTGATAATTTTGAATATAAATATTTGGAAGAAAAAGAAACGGATGTTAATATTGCTCTACAAATAGTTTTAGATGCTGAAGATGATTTATATGACAGAATGATTTTAGTAAGTGCAGATACTGATTTGGTTCCAGCAATTAAAAAGATTCAAGAAAGACATCCAGATAAAGAAATTACTGTATATGCACCACCAACAAAAAATAAAATGTATAATACAGAGTTTATTAAAACTTTAGGAAAAATAAATAAGATTAATTTAAAACAAGCGATGAATAGTTTATTTAAAAATATTCGTGATTAAATTATCCACAACTAAATTTGACTTTTCTAGACTAAAAGTGTAATATATAAATATTCACCTATGGAGCTGGTCTCCATAGCATAAATTGACGCTCTATTTCGGTAGTGGGTTAATTTTTTATTTTTTTTAGTTTGTTTTTTATTTATCTTATTTTTTTATATTTTTTTTTAATCTTTTTTTAATATTAATAATAATGTGATAAAATTTTTTTATGAAATTAAAGAAAGATAAAAAATATTGTGGGGTCAGAGAGTGAAAAATAAAAACCGCTAAACCAATTTTAAATGAAAAAGTAATTAGAGAGTGATTTTTTCATCAAAAAGAAAGAACAAAAATATTTTACAAAAAGGAAGTTTTAAAAGAATTAAGTCCTTGAACTGAGGATGAAATTTTGAAAAAATATAAATTTGTAAATACTAAAAGAAAATGAGATAGGGAAAGTCGTTGATTGTTAGAAAATATTAGTGAAAATAAAAAACTTTCCTATGAAAATAAAATTTTAAATTCCTTTTTATTTAGAGTAATCAACAAAGGAAAAACATTTGAGATTTTTAATGGTCCGTTAGATTTTTCTAAACTGGAAAAAGAAGATTTAGAGGATATAAAAAATAATTTGATTAAATTTGAAAAATATAACCCCAATTATGTATTTTTTTCAGCAGCCTATATATTAGGTGGCCCAAAGAAAAATTTTGGTGATTGATTGAAAAATGAAAAAAATGAGAATGAAGAAAATATGGTTATGAGAATGATTAAATTTGTTTCTTACAATAAAGAAAAAATTTTAAAAGGTATTAAAGAAGCTCAAAACCAAAAAGAAGTTTATGAAAGTTTAAAAAGTTTTTTAGGAATAGGGAAATTCTTAGCTTATCAAATTTTTGTAGATTTAACCTATATAGAAGAATTTCCTTTTACAGAAAATAATTTTGTAATTTGTGGACCAGGTTGCGATCGGGGAGTAAATTGAATTTTTAAAGATAAAGATGGTTTAACGAATGAGGAATGTTTGTTTTGGTTTGTTGAGAATATTGATAAAATAGCAAAGAAATATAAACTTTATTGGAATGAAGATGAAGTATTTCATTTTTTGCCAAGAAGTGAAAGATTTTATTCTTTAATGGATATGGAAAACAGCGGAGCTTGTGAAATTGATAAAAGATGTTGTACTTTGTTTGCTGGTAAAAGACTAAAGCAGAAATATAAAAAAAATAATTAAAAAAATATGAAAATTAAATTAGCAACAAAGGAAAATGAGAACGAGGTGGTGTTTTTGTTTCAGGAAAATTTGGATAAAAATAATCCGGCAATTTATTCTCAGGAATTTTTCTGTCCCTTTGGTTTAAAGTCTGCTATTCAGAGAAAACAGGTTGTGGTTGTTTTGAATGAGAAAAATGAAGTAGTGGCAGGATTAAGATTTTATCCTAGAAAAAGAGATGGAATGGTTTCGCTTTATCAATTTGTAATTGAAGATAAATATCGAGGTAAAAATTTGTTAAGAAAAATGTTGGAGAAAACGGGCTATAAAAAATTTGAAGTTCTTTGTCCAATTGAAATAGATTTTAATGAATACTACAAAAAGACGGATTGAAAATTAGAGAAGAAAAATAATAATTTTAATTATTGGGTTTTAGATGTTTAAAGATGGTGAGAAATATAAAAGGATGAAAATTTGCGAAGCAAATTTTCATCCTTTTATATTTTTTGTTTCTTCTCTATTTTCTATTTTTCAAAGCTTCTTCCAAAGTTACTTTGTCAATATATTCAATTTCTGAACCAAGGGAAATTCCACGAGCCAATTCGGAAATTTTAAAACCTTGTTCTTTTTGAAGTGGATATAACATTTCTTTAATTCATTCCATAGTATTTACTCCTTCGGGGTTTAGTGATAAGGCAAAAGTGATTTCTTGAACTTTATTTTCCTTAATTTTTCTAAATAATTTTTCTAAATTTATTTTTTGTTCTGGTTCTTTTTCCGTAAGTTTAAGGTTTTTGCCTATAATAAAATATTGTCCTTTTCAAAGTTTGGTTTTTTCAATATTTTCAAAATCAGAATTTTTTTCAACAATTAAAAGTTTTTCTTTTATCCTGTTATCGTCTAAACAGGTTTCGCAGATATTTTGACTAGAAAAATGAATTCGGTTACAGGACTGACATTTTTTAGTATTTTTTCTTAAAAGTTGAAGCAAATCTGTGAATTCTTTAATATAATTATTGTCTTTTCAAATTAAAAAATATAGAAATCTTTTAGCTTGCCTTGGTCCAACTCCTGGAAAATCTTTAAGTAGTTCTTCAAGTCTCTCTTCTATTTTTTTCATTTTTTAATTATAACATTTTTTAAAAAGAGAAAGTAGTTATGAAATAAAAAAAAAGTGGAGATGGGGGGAGTTGAACCCCCGTCCAGATAGGTTGGTTTTGCGGTTCTACAATGATAGTCTATTTTGTATTCTTTAAGTCACATAAAATAGACAAAAGACGACTTAAAGTGACTGTTTAAATTTCACCTATTTTAATCCAGTCGAAATTAAAAATAGGCTAGATTGATGAATAAAACAATTCCTTATCAATCATGGGGAATTGAGTTTTTGCTTTTTTTATTTTTTTTAAATTAAGCAGCGTATGCCAATTGAAATGGACTTACAACTTTTTTTGCAATATTTTTTGCACTTATTTTTTTGGAATTTTTAGCGTCTTTCCAAACGCCATTGCTCCACAAAACCATATCCTATCTGTCGAAGCCCGTCATCCCCATACTATTATTATAACATATTACAAAAATAAAAGTTTTTTCTTTCATTACATAGATGATATAATTAAAAAATGAAAAAAATAGTTTTGTTGGATGTACATGGAATCGTACATCGAGCTTATCATGCTTTGCCAGATTTTCAAACGAAAGATGGGCGACCAACTGGGGCTCTTTATGGTTTGAGTACGATGTTGATTTCAATTATCCAAGATTTAAAACCGGACATTTTGATTGGAGCATATGATTTGCCTAAGCCAACTTTCCGTCACAATGCTTATGAAGATTACAAAGGAACTCGAAAAAAAACTGATGAAAATTTGATAGAACAATTAAAAGCTTCCTATGAAATTTTTGAAGCTTTTGATATTCCGGTTTATTCAAAAGAGGGTTATGAGGCAGATGATGTTTTGGGAACTTTAGCGGAAAAATTAAAAAAAGATGAAAAAAATAAAATTGTTATTGCTTCGGGTGATATGGATATTTTACAGCTGGTGGATGATAAAAAAGTTCAAGTTTATACTTTTAAAAAGGGAGTGAAAGAAACAATTTTATACGATGAAAAAGCTGTTATTGAAAAAATGGGTTTTGCACCAGAATTTATTCCAGATTATAAAGGTTTAGCTGGTGATAGTTCAGATAATATTCCAGGTATTCCTGGGGTGGGGCAAAAAACAGCTACAATTTTAATTCAGGCTTATCAAAGTGTTGAGAATATTTACAAAAATTTAAAAGATGATGAAAAAGTTTTTAAAGAAAAAACTGGTTTGACTCCGAGAATTATAAATTTGCTTAAAGAGTATAAAGAAGAAGCTTATTTTTCAAAAGAATTAGCAAAAATTCGAACTGATGTTGAGTTTGAGTTTGAACTCCAAAAAGACAGTTTTAAAGAAAAATTAGATTTGAAAAAAACTGATGAAGTTTTTAAAAAATATGAATTTCGAGTTTTGAATGACAGGTTGAAAAAAGCCTTAGGTTTGAATGAGAAAGAGAGTTTAGGGGAAAATAAAAAAATTGAGATTGATGAAAGGGAATTAAAAGAATTAAAATTAGCAGTTACAATTTTAAACCCAAATTTAACAAATCCAAAATTGGAGGATATTTTGAAGTTTGATAATTAAAAAAAAATGAGTAAATTAAATATAGAACAACAGATGAGCTTTACTACTGCAGTGGAAAAAGTTGATTCTGGGCAAGAAGCAAAAAATAAACTTGAGAGATTAGCTTTAAGATGATTAAAATATAAAGAAGCTCAGATTAAAAATGCTCAGAATTTAGAACAAATGTCAAAAATAGACTATTGAATTCCTGACAATACAAATTTAAATGGAAAAGCTTTTTATAAAATTATTGAACTAACTGAGAAAGAAGGTATGCAGGTTTTAAAAAAATATTTTAATTCAAGGATTGTTAAAGCTGTTTTAGAATATATGAAAAAGGGGGAAGAATAATAGGATGAAAATTTGCTCCGCAAATTTTCATCCATTTTTCAATCAATTTTTTATCTCATTGCAATTAATGAAATTTCAATTTTGGCTCCTAAAGGTAATTTACTAACTTCAACTGTTTCACGAGCTGGTTTGTGGCCTTCTAAAAAATCTTCGTATATTTTATTTACTATTTGAAAATTATCTAAATTTGTTAAAAAGATACTTGCTTTTAAAATATTTTTTTTCTCTAAATTTGTTTCTTTCAAAAGAGTATTTAAGTTTTCTAAAACTTGTTTTGTTTCTGTTTCAATATTTGAATTTTGTAATTCACCATTTTTTAAGCCTATTTGTCCAGAAAAGAAAATCATATTGTTTTTTTCAACTCCTTGAGAGTATGGTCCCACTGGTTCAGGGGCATTTTTTGTGTAAATTATTTTCATAATATTTTAATTATATCAAATTTTTTAAAAATTTTACAAAATTTAAAAAAAAAGTTAA
>Ga0256843_1003796_pt1 | contig 10325 bp, 13 predicted proteins | sample AlvinellametaG_FD_191572 | JGI IMG/M metagenome (GOLD analysis project Ga0256843, IMG submission 191572) | Pompeii worm associated microbial communities from hydrothermal vent at the East Pacific Rise, Pacific Ocean - Alvinella | ecosystem: Host-associated > Annelida > Integument > Unclassified ... | reverse complement strand
GATAAAAAATACTTAGTTTCAAATAAAATATTTTTTATTACAAAGTCAGTATTAACGGAGAGGTTTTGTCTAAGATTAAGAGAGGAGATAGGGATAATGAATGGGAGTGGATGAGATAAGCCAGATATGAAAAACCAATTCACTACCTGATTAAAAAATAAAAAGATATAAAAATCGCGATAGCGTTTCTTTGTTGCTCTTGGCTTAGTGATTAGAACAGGAACTGGGATGTACCAAGTACTCCTCTTGGAACGGAGTGGAAAGATTCAAGCACGACCTGCAAGGGAAGCCCCATAAAGAAAATAGGATATAATTAACCATCTCATTTAAAAGGTAGAGACTCCAAATGATAGAAGAGAATCAAAAACTATATCAACTCAAAAAATATTGGGAAAGCAAATTAAAAGAGCATCAGAAAAAAGCACTCCAACAATTTACACTCTTCTTCACCCTACTCCTACTCATCGCCTATAGCGTAAACAGCCAACTAGAAAAACACATGGAAACCATAAACAACACCCCAATAACCACCTACATTATCCACATAACAGTAACCATCCTATCACTCTACATCACCAACAAACTACTTAAAAGTGCCTACAAAAACTTAGACAAAAAAGAGACAGCCGACCAAAAGATAACCATGATACTCAGTTACCTCTCACTCAAAGAGAACAATCAAGCCATAAATGACAGAGCATTAACCCAAGAGTTTGAGCAAAACCTCGCACAAATATAAATTAATAACTCTAGCGTTATTAAAAAGAAGCCTCTACCAATATTAAAAATTGTTATAAAATATGATACAATTCTTTTTTTAAATAAAAGGAGCTTCATCATGGACACCATCAAGCAGACCATATACTTCATAATACAAGGAAAAGGAGGAGTAGGTAAAACACTTATCAGTTCGTACCTCATGCAGTATCTCCAAGAGCAGGACCAAGAGAATAAAAATAAAAAAACAAAACAGAAACTCAAAGGGATAGATACCGACCCCAACAATCGCTCATTTAAAAATATTAAAAAACTACAAGTAGAAAAGATACCCCTTTTTGATGAGAACCAACAGATAAATGAACGTAACTTTGATAAATTGATAGAGATATTCTTTGAGAACCAAGATACAACCTTTGTGGTGGACAACGGAGCAACCTCCTTTATACCACTCATCAGCTACTTGGTAGAGAACGACATCATGAAGATGTTAGAAGAGAAGTTTAACATCGTCATCAACATTCCTATTACAGGTGGAGAAGCCCAAGATGATACCCTCAACGGAATGAAATATATTATAGAGACATTCCAAGAGGATAATGTGAGCTTCAATATCTGGATTAATGAGTTCTTTGGAAAAGTAACCCAAGACAATAGACCATTTGAAGCGATGGAAATCTACCAACAATACAGAGAACCAATCCACGGAATATTTACCCTCCCACAGGTCAATGCAAGAACATTTGGAGAGGACCTGAGAAAAATGCACAAAGCCAAACAGATATTTAACGAGGTATTAGAAGATCCAAACTACACCCTCATGGAGAAACAGCGTCTCATAGGATATAAAAATAAGATATTTGACTCAATCGCACTCATCATAGGATAACAGAGCATGGAAGAAGAGCTAAAAGATAAAATCATCAACACCGTTAGAAAAGAGCATGGTATTACCCTTGGTAGAAGAGATCCAATCTTTGCCATAATAACAGCCAATGACCTTATACTAGAAGAGCAGTTAAAACAGCTCAACAATATCTTTGAACTTCAACTCATAGAGATGGAACAGATGACAAAAAACTATCTTGAAAATGGAAAAGAGTTACTTGAAAAAAAGTTAACCCTTGCCCTACATGAAGCAAAGAAATCATTGGAGACTTCACAACAGCCAATATCGAAACAAGAAGAGAAAAATATCCTAACCAATCCCATAATAACTACCGTTATCGGATTTATACTCGGCTATGGTCTCTCACTATTTCTACTCTAAAGAGGATTCATGAAGATACCCAAAAGTAACCTAAAGATATTAAAAAGAGTCACCATCACTACCCTACTCCTTATCCTAATATTTACACTTATCTACCAATTGGGATATAGAGTCAATATATCAGAAAGCTATCCTAGAGGAGTCTATAAAACCATTGAAAAAACCACCATAGAGCATGGTGACTTTGTAATGTTCTGCCCTAAAAATGGACCATTAATGCAAAATGCACTCAAAAGAGGATATGTTTTAAAAGGACTTTGTGAGGGTGGATTTTATCCATTATTAAAAAAGGTCGCTGCACTAGAGGGAGATAGAGTAGAAGTGAATCAATATGTCTATATCAATGGAGTAAAACAACCCAAAAGTAAACTTCATCAATATGACCCAAAAGGAAACCCTCTTCCAAGGAGCAAAGAGAACAATATAACTGTACCCAAGGGATATATGTTTCTACTCAGTGATTACCATGAGTTGAGTTTTGATAGTAGATACTTAGGACTTATAGAGCAAAACGCTACTATAAGCCTAATGAAGCCTTTTTATATTTTTTAGAGTTGAGCTAAAAACTTCTCCAATTTTTTTAATTGAGAATCACTAAGATTATCATTGATAGATAGAGAGACTCCATCATCACGCTTTTCAAGCTTATATTTAATCGCCTTATGAGCAGGGGTACTCTGCTTCTTTTGCTCTTTCAAGAATGATTTAATATCTTTAATCGAACATTGACCAGATGCCAATGCCCCAATAAAATTCTTTATCTTCTGATCATCAGCAATCTTATTTAACTCTGTTGCAGCAGTATATGAGACCTTACCCTCTTTAAGTGCCTCTAAAATAATCTCTTTAAGTGAGAATACCTTTAGACGATTAATCAATGAAGCCACAGAGATATTCCCTAACTTTTGAGTGATAGACTCCATACGTTCACGTTGAGCTTCTGATTTCTCTGGGTCAGAGACAATTGTCTTACTGTCCACATTCCTAAAGTGATACAGCAGTTTTTTAACCTCGTCAAAACTCATATCAAAAGCTAAACCGATGTACTCCATAATCCCTACTGTTTGGTCATAAACATTTAAATTCTCTCGTTGAATATTCTCAGAGAGCATAATCAACATCGCCTCTTCATCAGAAATATCTTTTAAGATAATAGCAGGGATCTCTTTCCACCCTAACTCTTGAACAGCTTTAATCCGTCTAAACCCAATAATACGCTCATACTTATCATTAACCTTACGCACCACAATAGGTTGCAGTAACATCTTAGTCGCTTTAATATTCTTCGCTAGAGAAGATATATCCTCTTTACTATAAGATTTTCTATCATGAACTTTAGGCTCTAAAATATCTGAAAGTGATATTTTTTGAATCAACTCTTTTTGCTCTAACAACTCTTTGTGGGTGACGACAGGTATTCCTAAATCTTCTTTTTTAAAAGAATTAGCTCTTTCTAATGATTTCTTCTTTGCCATAATCTCTCTTTAAACTCTATTTTTCAATTATACTTTTAACAATATCTTCTAAAAGACTTAATAACTTTTCACGTTTTTCTTTTTTCATACTTGATTTAGGACCATACTCTTTAAGATATTCATAAACAGACATTTCATAACTAGAAGCATCTTGAAATGCCACTTTATCAGGTACAGGCTTAGATACAAATACTTCACTCTCTGCAATTGTAGGACAAGCATTTTCAATATAAATAGGAATATCTTCTTGAATGATTTTTAAATACTCTTTATGCACTTTGGTAGCTTTATTATAACGTGATGGAATAATAACCACTTTTTTAACCTCATGATCAAAAGTTGATAATGTCTCTTCTGTATTTTGAAAAAATCCATGCAACCCTTCTTGTTCATCTTTAGTGGTAATTACAGGAACAACAATAATATTAGCAGCCAATATGGTATTAATGGTCATTGTGTCAAACTTAGGGTTATTATCAATAATAATAACATCATAAACTTCTGCTAGTTTATTCTTTTTAATAAATTTCCGTAACATTAAATCTTTACCAATAATATTACCTTGCCCCACAATACCAAGTTCTCTATTACTTGGTATTAGGTGCAAAATATCATTGGTATCTTCATCTGCGACACTAATAGCTTGTACAATCTCCTGATTAAAAATATTACATATATTTGCTTGATTAACCCCTTCAAAAAGTTTAGGATTCAATCCAAAACCTTTAGTTAAAGACGCTTGGGGGTCAAAATCTATTAAAAGTACTTTTTTACCCTGTGCCACGCATATATCAGCAATATATCGACAGGTAGCTGTTTTTGAGACACCACCTTTTTGATTTGCAACGGTTATAATATCTGCCATAAACTTTCCTTTATTAGACTTAATAACTCTAGCGTTATTAAATCAGTAACCACTATTATAAAACACCATCACTAAAACTATACTTAATTAGTGAAGTATATATTTATAGAAAATAGCACTATTTTTTAGTTGTATTTTTTTCACTCAACAACTCAAACACCTCAACCTTACCAAGCAACTGATTATACTTAGAAGATAAACCACTTAACTCCTCAGATAACCCATCTACTTTCTCCTGCAAGGCTAACTCATTCTGTTTCATCTTCTCAATCTCCTCCTTAGAGATCTCCTTGGCTAAAGATAACTCCTCTTGGCATCGTTCCAACTCATGAGTAGCCACAAAAAGCTTCTGCTCCTCAGCTCTTAAACGATTCTCTAGCTCACGGATACTCTGGGTCAACGCTTTTTTCTCATCAGAAAAATCATGACGCAATTGAGTTAACTCCTCTTTTTTAAGAGCCTCAACCTTTAAAAGTGCCTCTTTATGCTCTTTTTCATTAGAAGAGAGTAAAGCTCGTAACGCCTTGTTCTCCTCCATTACAGAAGAGGTCTGCTCTGCAATGGTAGCCAATGAAGCCAACTCCTCCTTGACTTTGACCAACTCCTTACGCTCCTGAGCCAACACCTCTTTAAGTCGATCTCTCTCTTTATTGGATTGCTCTAGCTCCTCTTTGTATTGTCGCTCTAAAACCCTCTTCTCCTCAATAAATGATAATTGAAGCTTATCTATTTGAGACTCAACCTCCCTGGCTCTCTCTTTAACTTCTACTCTCTCTTTCTCAATGCGTTGCTGCTCTTGACTCACCACAGAGAAATTATAATCCATAGTAGAGAGAAGATGAGTAAAGAGCTTCTCTAACCCCTCCTTAGTACTTTTATTAATATGAGAATAAGTAACAATCTTCTCACTCATACTCTCCTCACGATTGACTAAGTGAGAACTATAAACAGCCACCATATCAGCTAAAAAAGCCGTCTTCCCCTCATGACCACTCTGCTCTAACGCTCTCTTTATTTGTTCTGCTAACTCATCATCAACTTTAAAATTATACTGTGCCATGCTCATCAACCTTTCTAAACTTTCATAATTATATTATAGTAGGAGATCACTATGATATAGCTTGATTATAGTGAATATATCCACAATATATCTAGGTTATATTGGATATATAGGGTATATTTTATATATATTTAAGCTTTGAAAATCGCGTGTAAATTTGCTCAATTTTTCAAAAAATAACAATCCTCTCAAAATATTCAAACGAAATTTAAAAAACGCACAAAAAGAGGTATAGAATCCATTTTTAACCACTCCCCCAGTACTATGCCCCTAAAAAATGCTGAAAAACTAAAAAAACCTCTCTTTTGTTAAAAGAGAATCGATATAAAGAGCGAAGCTAAACAGCAGAACGGCAAACATAATACAACTCCTAATCTCAGCTCTTCAAAAAAGGAAGTAACAATCAACGGTTTTCAGAGCCAATAATGTTGCCACCTCAAAAAAAGTTCATCTCTGTTTTATAAGCAATCCTTATTAGAGCCGTAAGGCGATAGGGTAAAACCGACCTTAGGAGTGTTTTACTAAAGAAAAAAAGATTCTGAAAGAATTTTTCCGATTAAAAGAGGCGTAGCCGATATAAAAAATAGAAACATCGGAGCAGAGCGTAGATTTTCCGAATAGATTAGAGCGATAGCGATACAAAAAACAGAAACATTGACCGATAGGGCAATTTTCCTTATTATTGGGGCGAAGCCCCTTCTTTTTTGAGGTTGGTGAAATTAGTATTTTTAAATGTTGATAGAGGCTGTTAAAGCAAAAAAAGCTGTAGAAGCTGTAGAGGTCGTTTCAACACCTATATTGTGGTCTTTAAAGAGGGTAAAAACACCCTTTTATCCATTTAAAACACCTTTTTATCCATTTAAAACACCCTTTTATCCATTTAAAACACCTTTTTATCCATTCTATCTCTTCTAAAAGAGTGTTTTAATAAAAAAATAGGCTTTAAAAGCACTAAAACACCTTTTTATCCACTCATTTTATCTATTATAACGATTAGAGATATTTTCACAATTAAACATCATAATGCCTAGATAGTGGGGTTTAAAAAAATTAAAAACACCCTTTTATCCATTTAAAACACCTTTTTATCTATTTATTAAAATTTAACTACTTTGGAAAAACACCTTTTTATATTTTCATTATTTAAAAAAAATGTATAAAATTAAAGAAAAAATATTATTTTTATTTAAAAATCAACCTTTTTTCTCTATTTTTGAGTTTAATATAAAAAAAAATAATACTTTTTTAATATTTTTAAACATTTTAATTGATTGTATGCTCAAAAATCCCATTCACAGGGATTTTGCAAATTTAAAAACACCCTTTTATCCATTTAAAACACCTTTTTATACTCTAGCACTAAAAAAGAGTGATTATTTTATTAAAGCCCATAATAGAATGGTAAAACTATACGAAAAACACCCTTTTATCCATTTTAAGTTTATTCCCTCCTCATTGGCTCTAAAGGATAATTATAGATTTTTTGATGTAAACTACACCATATATTTTAAAGGGTGTTTTTAAATGAGTACTACTGATTTAACCAAAAGAAATTTTACGCGACAATCACACATGATTGTAAACGCTCGTTATGCTTTAACGCGTGGAGAGATAGATATTATATTAACCCTACTTACTGCTATCACTCATGAAGATAAAGATTTTAAAGATTATCAATTTACAATGAAAGAGTTAGAGAAGAAGACCAATCGTAAATGGAACTCCAAACAACTTAAAGATACGATTAAATCGCTTATGGGTAAACCATTAGATATACCTAAAGAGAATGGTAAAGGTTGGACTATTGTTAACTGGTTTAGTTCATTCAACTATGACTCAAATGGCTTAATTACTTGTCGTTTTGATAAAGCATTAAAACCTTATCTTATACAAATACAAGGAACCCGAATCATTAGTGATTTTCGTCATCTCCTTCCTATGCAATCAAGCTATTCAAAACGAATGTACCTCCTCCTTAAAGAGTACGATAAGATTGGTAGTAGAAAATTTAATGTTACAGAACTTCAAGAAACCCTAAAAGTACCTAAGAGCCATAAGACACACTATAATAAATTTAAGAAAGATGTTTTGCAACGTTCAGAAGCAGATATTAATAAATTTACAGACCTAGAGATAAATTTTATTGAGAAAAAACAGGGAAGAAAAGTTCACGAGATAATCTACTATATACGAAAGAACAACAATACTCTTAAAAATTTTATTGCGAATATTAGAGCCGACTATGTTAATGTTATCCTCTTTCATACGAAAGATGGTAAACCCATAAAATGTGATAATAAAGGGCTACTCTATATTGCAGATGGAAGTAATATAACACTAAATAAAGAATCTTCTCAAAAAACATGGGAATGGTTACACGAAAATAGAGCAAAACTAGAATGTTTCCAGAACAATATTATTAATCAAGATGCTCTCGATGCACTCCAAGGTAAAAAGGGATAAAAACACCTTTTTATCCATGGATAAAAATTAATAACTCTAGCGTTATTAACTCTCTTCATATTCAATTATTTTAGCTTTAATCATCACCTCTCCATCAACTACAACAAAGTCCAACTCCATATTTAAGATTGTAAGATTAGGAAAATATTGACCCACGACTTCATAAAACGCATCTTTGGAGCAACGTAAAAGGTCGAAAGGTTCAAACCCTTCCAACACCTTAACAAATGCTTCATTACTCTTCATAAAGCACCTCCTTAGCAGAGATAAGAAGCTTTGCTCCTTGTGTATTGGCTTTTAAACCTAGAACCTCCATATAACCACTCCAAACATCCTCTTTAAACTCATCAGCATATAAAACAATATACGCCTGTTCTGTTAGAGATAAATTTAATAGCTCCCTACTCTTCTCAAAAGCTATAGCCATTCCTCCATTAAATTCATTCTCAGCATATACCTCAATATCATCACTATTACAAATCTCTTCTCGATAGAGAGAACGATACTCTTTTGCCAAAGCATCAATATCATTATAGAGTTTTCTTGTAGGAATAACTCTATCGTCCACCAAAGAGCCATAAGCGATACTGCTTATCTGCTCCTCTGAATACCCAAGTTTTTGTAATTTCTTAGCAAACATCTTATTTTCATTCGCTATGTTCTCTCGCTCCTCCATCAAGTCTAATATTCCACTACTCGCAGGATTATTACAAGCAGGACATATCCACTCATCATTTACCAACTTATGCTCATGTTCACAGAGACAGCTTACACAGTAAACCATCTTTTTTCTCGCTTCACTCATCTAATCCTCCATCCCTATAATTTCAATCGTATCATCAAGAGCCAAAACCCCTAAATATCTCTTAACCTCTTTAATCGCATCAAAAAGATTCAGACACTTTAAATATAAAACATCTTCACTACCATCAATAATCGCAAAAAAACTCTTCATAAAAAATCCTAAAAAAGTAAATTTTCTTGTTTAAGAGCTTGTTTGAATCCCCTGCCTTTTTTTTATTTTAAAGGTAGAGAATTGGAGTAGCTCATAACAAGATTTTCTCGTCCAATCACAAGTTCGTTATCCCTGTTTGACGAAAGATGAAGAGATAAAAAATACTTAGTTTGAAATAAAATATTTTTTATTACAAAGTCAGTATTAACGGAGAGGTTTTGTCTAAGATTAAGAGAGGAAATTGGGATAATGAATGGGAGTGGATGAGATAAGCCAGATATGAAAAACCAATTCACTACCTGATTAAAAAATAAAAAGATATAAAAATCGCGATAGCGTTTCCGTGTTGCTCTTGGCTTAGTGATTAGAACAGGAACTGGGACGTACCGTGTACTCCTCTTGGAACGGAGTGGAGAGATTCAAGCACGACCTGCAAGGGAAGCCACTACTTAAAGCTACTTCTTTAAACCACTCAAGATGGTCTCAACAGACTCTTTATACTTCATACACTCTACATCTTTTACATAAAGAAGAATAAAAGGCTCAACCCAAGTTGGTACTTCACGATCTGCCAAGGACCAACTCATGCAAGTTTGATAATTAGTATTTGAAATTTTAGAAAAGTCTTTAATCGTTAAACCATTATCTTTTAACAATTTTTTAAACTTTTTATACTCCATTAACAAAACCTTCTATTTTTATTAAATTGTATCAGAAAGAAGATATAAATCCCATAAACAAGGATTTTCAGAAAAAATATAAAATATGAATTGAATAGTTTTCTAACTATTAAGCTATTCAATATAATATAAATTGATATAATTGAAAATAAAATAAAAGGAGATAAAAATGAGAATATGAAATAGTAAAATAGAGACAGAGAGATAAACTTCGACCTTCTTCTCCCTGCCTATCCAATTTAAAACTCTAAGAAAAATAATAAAAAGGACATAGAATGATACAACAATCAAATTATAAAGCACGACAATCGCTCAATAAACAGTATGCAGCAATAAAAGGTGCATCGGCAATCAATGATGTGGCAATGGGCTTTGGAAAAGGATGGATAGTATTTGCAATCCTTTCAACAATGGCAAGTGCCTTCTCCTTTTATCAAGATTTTAATAAATCACTAGGAGTAATTATCACCCTACTCCTTGTAACCATATTAGCATCAGCATTAGAAGCATTTAAACACCTCTCGATAAAGGGGATGTTCTCCGATATGCACCTAATCAGTCGCTCACTTGTTACCATAGTTGCAATAGGACTGATAGGAATCAGTTTTTATACCCACTATAAAAGTATAAAAACTTTTCAAAGTAATTTGGTCAATACAGATTTAAAAGAGGAGATAGCCTACCAAAGAGATCTCCAAAAAGTACAAAATGGACAAATATCAACCATCCTTGCAACCAATGCAGAATTAGCCAAAGCACTCAACAATGGAACATCACATGATGATGAAGAGTCATCCTCTTCTGTAAAAAGTAATAACCAATTAATAACAACCCTACAGA
>Ga0256843_1003795_pt1 | contig 10330 bp, 8 predicted proteins | sample AlvinellametaG_FD_191572 | JGI IMG/M metagenome (GOLD analysis project Ga0256843, IMG submission 191572) | Pompeii worm associated microbial communities from hydrothermal vent at the East Pacific Rise, Pacific Ocean - Alvinella | ecosystem: Host-associated > Annelida > Integument > Unclassified ... | reverse complement strand
TCAACCGTTTAGCTCCATTAGGAGCGTCCTGTTTGTAGAACGTTAATAATAACATCAACCATTGAACGCCGTTAGGCGTGCCCAGTTTATAGCGCCTGTTTGTGTTCCCTGTTGGTAACGTGTTTCGTTTATGATGATTATTCTTCCTGCAACAAACTACCCAAATTGTTGAGTTTATTGCGATAGTCTTTCATCGAACGTTTGATGACTTCCATCGCTTCTTCTTTGCCATAGGTATCTGTAATTTCCACATTACTGGGATTGCCGGGCAGATCTTTGTAAGTCAAAAAATAATGTTTTAATCTGTCCACAATAATTTGTGGCAATTCGGAAACATCGTTATAAATATCAAATACGGCATCCCCTTCCAAAACGGCAATAATTTTGTCATCTGCTTCATTGCCGTCTATCATCCGGAAACCCCCGATGGGTTTTGATTGAACGATGATGTCGCCATGTACAATTTCCTTCTCGGTTAAAACACAAATATCTAGCGGATCTTTATCGCCTACGATATCTTTACGTCCGGTTTTTTCATTGGCATAATCGGCTACCAAACCGGCACAATAAGTTTGCGGAATAAATCCGTATAAAGAGGGAACCACATTGGAATATTTTTGCGGACGGTCGATACGCAGATATCCGCTTTCTTTGTCCACTTCATATTTTACGGTATCAGTAGGCACCATTTCGATAAAAGCTATCAAACTTTCAGGGGCACCGGCGCCGATATTGATGCCGTGCCAAGGATGTGATTTGTAACGCAATCCCATCAATTTGCCAATGGGATCCATAATTCTATTTGTAGACATAAGAAATATTTTTCGGCAAAGTTATGAAAAATGCTTCAATTTCGATTTATGACCTGTAAAAATTAGACTAATCGAAGTTTGCAACTTCGATTGTGAATTACGGATATTTGTGGATATTGATGATGCGAAGTTTCAAACTTCGCATAGCAATATAATAAAAAGATTACCCGACATCAAAATATATAACATTTGACATTTTTTATTTATTTCAATTATGATATATTTGAAACACTTAACCATCATCATATAATTATGATTAAAAAAATATTGATTGCCAATCGCGGTGAAATTGCCGTTAGGGTAATACGTTCCGCACAAAAAATGGGTATTAAAACCGTAGCGGTTTATTCCGATGCCGATAAAAATTCCTTGCATGTAAAAATGGCGGATGAAAAAGTCCATATCGGTGCTTCGCCGGCTACCGAAAGTTATTTACAACAACAAAAAATCATTGATGCTGCCTTGCAAACCGGTGCCGATGCCATACATCCGGGTTATGGATTTTTATCTGAAAATATGGATTTCGCTCGCCAATGTGAAGAAAACAATATCATATTTATAGGCCCGTCTACCCATGCCATTGCTACGATGGGTGACAAAATCACCGCTCGAAACACGATGATGGCTGCCGGTGTAAGTGTAGTGCCCGGTTACCAAGGTGCGCAGACCGACGACGAGACCCTTCTAAAAGAGGCTAACAAAATCGGTTATCCGGTGATGGTAAAAGCCACTGCCGGAGGTGGAGGAAAAGGTATGCGCTTGGTGCATAAAGAAGAAGATTTGATACCGGCGGTCAATGCCGCCCGTTCTGAGGCGCAAGCATCTTTTGGCAATGGAACCGTTTATTTGGAAAAATACATCACTTCGCCTCATCATATTGAGATTCAGATTTTAGCAGACAATTACGGCAATGTGATTCATTTAAACGAACGTGAATGTTCCGTACAGCGCCGTCATCAAAAGGTAGTGGAAGAAACCCCGTCACCATTGATAACGGATGAAGTCCGCCAAAAAATGGGTGAACAAGCCAAGCAAGCCGCACAAGCGGTCAATTATTCAGGAGCCGGAACCGTAGAGTTTTTGGTAGACGATGATTTAAACTATTACTTTTTGGAGATGAACACCCGTTTGCAAGTGGAGCATCCCATTACGGAGATGACCACCGGTGTGGATTTGGTAGAAGAACAAATCAGAATAGCTTCGGGTGAGCGTTTGCGTTATATCCAAGAGGAAATCGGACAAAACGGACATGCGATTGAATGTCGTATTTATGCCGAAGACCCCGAAAATGATTTCATGCCAGCTTCCGGAAAAATAGTATATCTGCAAGAACCCAAAGGTGAAGGCGTACGAATTGATGGGTTTATCGATGGCGAATCGGAGATTTCCATTTATTACGATCCGATGATTGCCAAACTGATTGTGTGGGATGAAAACCGCCCGAAAGCTATTGAAAAAATGAAGCGAGCTTTAAAAGATTATAAAATTGTAGGGGTCAAACAAAACATCGCCTATTTGCACAAAATATTGGAACATCCCGCTTTTGTCGAAGGGAAATATGACACGCGATTTGTAGGATTGTATCAAGATGATTTGCAGTTAGACACCCACAAGGAATTGGATTTTGTAGCGGCGGCTATCTACTACAAATATCATCAATTGTTGGAGTATAATATGCAAAAAGTTTTCCCGGATTATCATTTGATTGACCAAGAATTAAACATAGAAATAGCCGGAAACTCTTACGAAGTAAAAGTAGTGGAACGTCAGTTGCACAAATTGAAAATGCAGATAAATGACCGCATACATTATTATGATATTCGCCAAGAAAACGATGTTTTATATCACCTGACCAACGAACAAGAAGAATATGACATGTTGATTTTTCAAACCGGCACGGATGATTTTATCGTCAATTACGAATTAGATAATTACGAAGTAAAAGTCACCCACAAAGCCGGTCGATATGCCCAAATAAGGAACAGAGGCAAAGATGCCGATGCCGGTAATATTATTTCTACGCCCATCCCCGGAAAAGTGGTTAAAATTCCGGTGTCCGAAGGCGATGTAGTAGAAGATGATACTACTGTAATTGTGGTAGAAGCTATGAAAATGCAAAGTGAATACAAAACAGCCGGTAAAAAACGGGTAAAAGAAATCCGCGTCAACGAAGGTGATGCCATCGAAGGCGATCAGGTGCTGATTGTTTTGGAGGATGTAGAATAGTTGTTTAGAGTTATTGTATAAATAATATTAATCTTTCAAAGGTTTTTTGTATTAATTTTGTAAAACTATTGGATTAACCGCAGAACCCAATAGAGTCAGTCTCTTTTTTCGGGAGGTGACTTGTTTATAACATTAAATAAAATCACGAATATAAATAAATCCAGAAATATTATATGACAGAACGTTTATTAGAAATTAATGGAATCGATCCGGTTATTTTTAGCGGAGTTAAAAATGAATATATCGATTTTTTAAAATCTCATTTTCCTAAAATTAAAATTATTTACAGAGGCAACCAAATGAAGATTTTCGGAGAAGCGGAAATTTTAGACGAGTTTGAACAAAAAGTGGATTTAATACTCCAACATATTCAAAAGTTCAATCGCTTAGATAAAGAAACCATAGAGCAAATTCTGATGACCAATCAACGTGAATACAAAGCCTTTGTTAACGATGACGAGATAATCGTACATGGAGTAGGTGGGCGTTTGATCAAAGCGCAAACTCCCAACCAGCGAAAAATAGTACTTTCATCGCGTAAAAATGATATGATTTTTTTGGTAGGTCCCGCCGGTACGGGCAAAACCTTTGTCAGTGTGGCTTTGGCGGTACGAGCCTTAAAAAATAAAGAAGTAAAAAGAATCATTCTGACCCGTCCTGCTGTAGAAGCCGGCGAAAATCTCGGTTTTCTTCCCGGAGACTTAAAAGAAAAATTAGATCCTTATTTACAACCGCTTTATGATGCTTTGCGAGCTATGATTCCGCACGAGCGCTTGGAAAGTCATTTGGAAAAAGGAATTATACAAATAGCTCCATTGGGTTTTATGCGCGGAAGAACTCTTGATAATGCTTTTGTCATTTTGGATGAAGCGCAAAACACGACACATAACCAGATGAAAATGTTTTTGACCCGAATGGGAAAAAACGCCAAGTTTATCATTACCGGCGACCCCGGACAGATAGATTTACCCCGCAAGCAAGTCTCCGGTCTTAAAGAAGCTCTGGGAATTCTAAAATCCGTCAAAGGAATCGATATTATCCATCTCACTGACAGGGATGTGGTACGCCACCGTTTGGTAAAGAAGATTATCGATGCTTACAAAACTTTGGAGTAGTTAATACAAAAAACCAAACATCCATAACGGAATTCTATTGGCATATGGAATTTCGATGTCGTCCAGTGCCAAAAAAGCTTTTTCAATACCTTTGATTTGTTTAGCATCTTTATTTTTACCTCCTATTTCAAATACCCATTCGTTGTCAATGATGAAATCCGCTTTTTTAGCTTTGTGAACTTGATGTGCCAGCTGTATTTGATTAAAGAAGAAAGTTTCTCGCATGGTGCCGGTGTCTACTGATTTTTCAGCAAGGGCTGTCATTAAATTTGTATTGTTCAAATAGATTTTTTCCGGTTTACGCATGGCAGCACTTCCTTGTTTGTTTTGATGTAAAATCATAACTAAATCGGCAGCTTGCAAATGATATAAATATTTTAGTAAGGTTTCCCTATCAACACCGATTTCGCGACTTAATGTCGTCAATTGGGGCATATAGGGGACGGTGTCGCTTATAATGGTTAATAACTTTTTTAACTTTACAATAGAGGAAAAACGGATGCCGGTGACCGCCGGCAAATCTGTTTCCAACACTTCGTTAAGGGCTTGTAAGACTTTTTCCAGATAATATCCTCCGGGTTGTACAAAAAAGGGATAGTATCCTTCTTTTAAATATTCTTTAAAGTATTTCAGCGGTTTTATTTGCGCGGTGATATTCCGGGCAATTTCTGACTTGTTTTCAAGTAATTCTTCTAATGAAACACTAGGAAAATGAAATGCGTATTTCAAAGCTAAAAATTCACGAAAAGACAATCCTTGTAAACGTTTTTCTACCATTCTTCTGCTTAAATCACTACGACCTTTTTTTATATTTAATGCCGAAGAACCGGATAAAACAATATGTAATTCAGGGAATATATCATATATGTTTTTAATTTCTGCTGACCATGCCGGATATTTGTGTACTTCATCTAAAAATAGATATTTTCCTCCTGTTGCCATGAAATTTTCAGCTGTTTCCAATAAACCGTGTTTAGCAAAATATACATGATCAAGGGAAGCATATAAAACTTCGTCCATTGAAAAACCGGAACTTTTGATATGTTGTAAAATCAGTGTTGTTTTACCTGTTCCACGTGCACCTGTAACGGCTATCAAGCGTTCATTCCAATTAATTTTACTTGATAAATAACGGGTAAATTTCATATCTGTTTGTTCTAACAGACGGACAAAATGTCTTTTGAGTATTTCCATGGCTTTGTAATTTTGCGGAATTAATTCCACAAATATACAAAAATATGCGGAATGTACTCCGCAAAATCATAAAAAAATGCGGAACCTATCCCGCAGATATAGGTTTTAGTTATTTTCAAAACTTCATTTTTTACATTTAAAAGAAGAATTTATCAGGCAATTTTTTGATAAATATAGGAGTGTTTGTACAAAAATAAGCTTTATTCTCCGATTTTTTTCTTATCTTTAAGCACTCTAAAAAGAAAAATATGCAGAAAATATTATTAGGAAACGAAGCGATTGCACAGGGAGCCATCGATGCCGGTTTATCCGGTGCATATGGCTATCCGGGCACGCCTTCTACCGAGATTATAGAATATATTACAGCCGGCAAAGAAGCCAAGAACGGTAAGCTAAAAGTGCATTGGTCTACCAATGAAAAAGTTGCCATGGAAGAAGCCTTGGGAATGTCGTATGCCGGTAAGCGGGCTATGGTTACCATGAAGCATGTGGGCTTAAATGTGGCTGCCGATGCTTTTATCAATACGGCTATTTCCGGTATTAATGGAGGTTTGGTTGTGGTAGTTGCCGATGATCCGTCGCAACATTCGTCGCAGAATGAACAAGACAGCCGTTTTTACGGAAAGTTTGCCATGTTGCCGATTTTGGAACCGGCCAATCAACAAGAAGCCTATGATATGATGTCGTACGCTTTTGAATTATCCGAAAAAACCCAACTGCCGGTATTATTCCGTTCGGTGACCCGTTTGTCGCATTCGCGAGCCAATGTCAAATTGAAAGAAAAACAAGCACAAAATCCTTTGCAATTGGTAGATGATACCAAACGTTTTGCGCTGATTCCCAGTTTTGCCAAAAAACAATACCAAGGCTTGATAAAAAAACAAAAAGAACTGGAAAAAATAGCCGAAAATTCTCCTTGGAATGAATATCGTGAAGGAAAAGATACGAGCTTGGGCATTATAGCTTCGGGCATTGCCGTAAATTATCTCTTGGAAAATTACCCCGAAGATTTACCCTATGATTTGTTAAAAGTATCTCATTATCCGCTCCCGAAAAATTTGGTGGCTAAGATGTTTGACCGTGTAGATAAAATATTGGTGTTGGAAGACGGTTATCCGTTTATCGAAGAAATGATTGGCGATTATTTGGGACGCGAGCAAAAGGTAAAAGGACGTTTAACGGGAGATTTACCCCGTACCGGAGAGCTCAATCCCAATCATGTAGCCGTGGCTTTGGGATTGGAAGACGAAATAGACGAGCATATTCCTTCGTTGGTTAGCGGTCGTCCGCCACAACTCTGTCCCGGATGCGGACACATCGATTTGTATGAAGAACTCAATGATATTATTCCGGAAATAGGAGACAACCGTGTATTTTCAGATATCGGATGTTATTCCTTGGGAATCTTGGAACCTTATGACAGTATTGATACTTTAATAGATATGGGTGCTTCCATTCCGATGGCAAAAGGAGCGGCAGATGCAGGATTGTTGCCGGCGATTGCCGTTATCGGTGATTCTACTTTTACCCATTCGGGCATGACCGGACTTTTGAGTGCCATTTGGGATAATTCGCCTATTACGGTGATCATTTCCGACAATTCGGCGGTAGCCATGACCGGTGCACAACCATCGGCAGCCTTCGGGCGTCTGTACGAAATAGCCAAAGGATTGGGTGTGCCGGAAGAACATCTCAAAGTAATTATTCCGTTGAAAAAATACCACGATAAAAATGTGGAAATCATCAAAAAAGAATTGGATTACCAAGGCGTTTCGTTGATTATTGCACAACGTCCCTGTGTAACCATGTCAAACGATAAAAAAGAATTGGCACGTAAATTAAACACATTGGAACCGAGTTATTAATTACGAATTATCAATTATGAAAAAAGATATTATCATTGCCGGAGTCGGCGGACAAGGAATTTTAACTATTTCAGCTGTTTTGGATATGGCGGCGCTCGAGAGCGGATACAATGTAAAACAATCGGAGGTACACGGTATGAGCCAGCGGGGTGGTGCCGTACAAGCACATGTGCGAATATCTGATAAAACGGTATATTCCGACTTGATTCCCAAAGGAAAAGCGGATATTATTTTATCGGTGGAGCCGATGGAATTGTTGCGTTACTTGCCGTATATTCACCCTGAAAACGGTTATCTGGTAACCGATATCAATCCTTTTAAAAATATCAGCAATTATCCGGATGAAACGGAATTGCGTAAACAAATAGAAGCTTTTCCGCACCATAGAATAGTAGATGCGCGTAGTTTGGCCAAAAAAGCCGGTAATTTTAGAGCGGCTAATATCGTGATGATTGGTGCCGTGGCCGATTTATTACCCTTCGAAGATGAAGTTATCAAAAAAGTCATTACCGATTTATTCAAAAGAAAAGGTGACAGAATAGTGCAGATGAATCTAGATGCTTTTGAATTGGGGAAACAAGCTGTTGCTGCTTTGCAAGATTAATCTTTTATTAGCCCCGTAATTAACCAAGGATTTATAGATTAAATCCTATAAACATTATAAAAATGAAAGCCAAATATTTATTTTGGTTGGCATTATTTGTCTATCAGACAAATTTATTAGCCCAATCATTTCAATGGTCTATTTTTGTAGGGGGCTCGGGAACTGAAAGTGTAGAAAGTGCTTGTGGAGATCAATATGAAACTGATTTTATATCAGTGGGTTATTACAATTCTTCCGATGGTGATTTTACTTCTGTTCATGGTGCAACAGATTGTTTTGTGCAATATTATACTATGACTTTAAATTTGTCATGGCGAACACAATTTGGGGGAAGCGATGAGGATTATTTGTACGATGTAAAAACTTTTGGCGATCAAATTATTGCCGTTGGTGCCAGTAAGTCTAATGATTATGACATAACCGGTAATCACGGTGATTTTGATTATCTGGTGGTCAAATTAGATAATGCAGGAAATATTTTATGGCAAAAGTCCTTTGGTGGTTCAGGAGAAGATGTAGCCACTTCTATTGTAGGGACTTCGGATGGTTTTATGATTTTAGGTTATTCCAATTCCACAGATGGGGATATAGCTACCGGTGCTAATAAAGGTGGTTTTGATTTATGGTTGATTAAAATAGATACCGATGGTAATTTGCTTTGGCAAAAAAATTTGGGGGGTTCGGATACCGATAAATCCGGAAAGATTTATAATAATGTTTATACAAATACTCCCGATAGTTTTTATATTTCGGCATATTCTAAATCATCCGATGGTGATTTGACGGAAAATGCCGGTGATTATGATTTTTGGCTTTTGTCCATAGATGACAATGCCAATATTGTTTGGCAAAAATCTTACGGGGGAAGCGGAACCGATAAAGAACCTGTATTAAATTATGATATGGGAATGGGCTTGTATGTAGTGGGTGCCTCCAATTCCACAGATGGTGTGGTGCAAAATCCCAAAGGAGATTTTGATTTTTTGTTTCTTGTTGTAAATGAAAATAACGGTAATTTGGAAATGTCTGCCAATTTTGGAGGTTCGGGTGCTGATTTTCCTACTGGAATTATAACTTTTCCAATGTTAACTAGAAATATCAGTTATAATCCGGATGTATATATATTCGGTTATTCCAATTCTTCCGATGGTGATTTTACGACAAATCAAGGAGGCTATGATGCTTGGATTTTAGGCTTGGGTTTGGGCGTTAATATCATTTCACAATTTAATTTAGGTGGTTCCGACGATGATATATTAAAGGGTTATATAAGTTATCTTTATACCAATCAGTTTTTTCCTAATAATTTTGTGTTATATGGAAATTCCAAGTCTAATGATGGATATCTTACGGGTAATCACGGCGATACTGATGCTTGGTTATGGGGTGCTTATTTGGAATACGGTAACGGAATTGATCAAGAGAAGTTGATAAGAATAAATGCTTATCCTAATCCGGTTGATCAATTACTATGGATTGAAAATAGTAATATACTTGAAGTGAGTTTGACAGATGAAACCGGCAGGGAGGTTTTACATCATAATCTAAAATCGGCAGTTTCGATGTATCAATTGAATGTTTCAGCTGTTAAAACCGGAAATTACTTTTTAAAAATCCGGACAAAAAAAGGAATGGGTTTTAAAAAGATTTTGATTAGATAAAATTAAAAAAGCCGGAATTTCCGGCTTTATTTAATTTAGATATCTTCATATAAACGCAAGCGTTTTTTGAGTTCGTTGATTTCATCTTGCATTTGTTCAATTTGGTTTAGCAAATTAACAATTACGTCAATTCCTTCCATATTGATGTGTAAATCGTAGTGTAATCGCATCAATTTTTCTACTTGTGGCAATTGATTTTCTTCAATCATCAGTTCTTGTGCTTCCCGGTGAACAGGAAGAAGGTCAAAAGCTGTTAATTCATCAAAAAAAGATTCGGGAATTTGATAGCTTTCGCAAATTTTATGTATGGATATGAGTTGTTTAGTCATAATTATTTCATTTTAGCCAGTTGTTCAAATAATTCTTTTTGTTTATCAGTTAAATTCGTAGGGATTTTTACGTTGTAAGTCACGTATAAATCACCGAATTTTCCTTCTTGTTTGTACACGGGAAAACCTTTTCCTTTTAACCGGACTTTGGTACCGCATTGGGTGCCGGGTTTTACTTTGAGTTTTACTTTACCGTCCATGGTAGGAATCATGGTTTCACCTCCTAAAACAGCTGTGTATAAGTCAATATTGTGTTGGATATACAAGTCGTCACCCGATCGTTTGAAAGGCCTGTCGTTGTCGATGACAAAAGTGATATACAAGTCACCGTTGGGACCTCCGTTTACACCGGGACCTCCCAGTCCTTTGATTCGGATGGTTTGTCCGTCTTTGACACCGGCGGGAATGGTAATTCTGATTTTTTTGCCGTTGACATTGACGATGTGTTTTTGGGTTTTGTATACATCACTTAAATTCAGACGCAATTGAGCCCGCAGGTCTTGCCCTTTAAATTTGACATTACG
>Ga0256843_1003794_pt1 | contig 10331 bp, 8 predicted proteins | sample AlvinellametaG_FD_191572 | JGI IMG/M metagenome (GOLD analysis project Ga0256843, IMG submission 191572) | Pompeii worm associated microbial communities from hydrothermal vent at the East Pacific Rise, Pacific Ocean - Alvinella | ecosystem: Host-associated > Annelida > Integument > Unclassified ... | reverse complement strand
TGCCTTGCGGCAAACATCAAACCCGGCAATATGATACTTATAAGGACTAAGGAATACTTCATTGTCAATGATGATATATATGAATTAACAAATATAATGTATTTTTTCAAATACTTTTAAAAAAAAGTGGACCCAGCTGGGCTCGAACCAGCGACCCCCTGATTATGAGTCAGGTGCTACTAACCAACTGAGCTATGGGTCCAGCAACGAATTGCGAGTGCAAATATAAGATTTTTTTGATACTAGATAAAATTTTTTTCATCTCTTTGGCTTATTTTTGATATAAACTTAACAATGAATATAATACAGGCAATTTTTTTTATTTTTTTTAAATCGAAAAACTTTTTGTTCATTTTTTTTTCTACCAAAATTGTTTATTTTTAAGCCATAAAATACTTTATTATGCAAAAAAAATTGATAGAATGTGTCCCTAACATAAGTGAGGGACGTGATTTACAAAAGATAAATGAAATAGCCAAGCAAGTAGAAACGGTTGACGGGGTTAAATTGTTGGATATTGATCCCGGTAAAGCTACCAACAGAACGGTTATCACTTTTGTAGGTGAACCCGAAAAAGTTGTAGAAGCAGCTTACCGTTTGATAAAAAAAGCCAAAGAATTAATTGACATGCGTATACACAGTGGCGAGCATCCTCGTTTTGGAGCTACTGATGTTTGTCCGTTAGTGCCCATTGCCAATATTTCTATGGAAGAAACGGCACTGTATGCCAAAAAATTAGCTGAACGGGTAGGAAATGATTTGCATATTCCGGTTTACCTGTATGAAAATGCTGCCACCGAAGAAAAACGTCGCAATTTGGCCAATGTGCGATCAGGAGAGTATGAAGGCTTACCTGACAAATTAACCAATCCGGATTGGCAACCTGATTTTGGTCCCAATCGATTTGATGATGAAGTAGCCCGTTCGGGGGCCATTGCAATTTCGGCTCGCGATTTTTTGGTGGCTTACAATATCAACTTAAATACAACATCAACCAGACGGGCCAATGCTATAGCTTTTGATATTAGAGAGGCCGGTCGTATCAAACGTGAAGGCAATCCTATTACCGGTAAAAAAGTGCTTGACGAAAACGGTAAACCTGTGCGTATTCCGGGTAAATTTAAAGGCGTTAAAGGAATTGGTTGGTTTATCGAAGAATATGGTATTGCACAAGTATCTTATAATATTACGGATATTAAAGCGGCACCGGTACACTTGGTATTTGACGAATCGGTCAAAGCGGCCGACAAACGGGGCGTAAGGGTTACCGGGTCAGAAATCATCGGATTGGTGCCCAAAAAAGTCATGCTTGATGCAGCCGATTATTTTTTGACCAAACAACAACGGTCATTGGGAATATCGGAAAGAGAAAAAATATTAATTGCGGTTAAATCTTTGGGAGCTGATGATCTAAAACCTTTTAAACCTGAAGAAAAAATTATAGAATATTTATTAGAAGCGGATGCGCCGTCTAAATTGGTAGATTTGAGTTTGACGGATTTTACCGATTTAACTGCTTCCGAAGCGCCCGCACCCGGTGGGGGTTCTATTGCAGCCTATACAGCTGCTCTTGGTGTTGCTTTAGGAACTATGGTGGCCAATTTGTCATCGCACAAGCGCGGTTGGGACGACCGATGGAATTTTTATTCCGATTGGGCAGTAAAAGGACAAACATATAAAGATCAATTGATGCATTTGGTAGATGAAGATACAGCTGCTTTTAATAAAATAATGGATGCTTTTAAACTACCTAAAAAAACGGCAGCTGATAAACAAGTCAGGGCAGAGGCCATAGAAGCAGCTACTTTATATGCTACTGAAATACCACTGAAAGTGATGCAAACGGCTTATGAGTCCATGGAAGTTATGGAAGCTATGGCTGATACCGGCTTGCCGGCTTCTATTTCCGATGTTGCTGTGGGGACTATGGCTGCCCGCACAGGTGTTTATGGAGCCTATTATAATGTCAAAATAAATGCTGCAAGCTTAAAAAATGATGAGAAAGCAAAAGAACTTATATCAAAGGCAGAAGAAATATTGGCTAAAACCAAAGAACGTGAAACTAAAATTTTATCTATGATTGATAATAAAATGAATTAATGTTTTAAATTGTTTATTGTCAATACTCAAAAAGGGCTGTTCAAATTAATGAATAGCCCTTTTCTTTACTTAACTAACTATGAAAAACTATTTTATAACAAAGCGACATTTAATACCAAAACGACATACAAAATAGTCCAATATTTCGTTTCTTTTTGGCTTTCTCATTGTCAATAATACGCGACTGTAGCTACGGCTACTATTGCGTTTTTTTCTTTGACCAAGCAACCCCGAAGCTTCGGTGTCAAATGGGCTATTTTATAATTTAATTTGCTATTATAATTCAATTTGACATAATATGTTTATTTAAAATGAACATAATGAATAAATAAATTGCAAAGGTAGATTGACCAAGACAATTTTTTTTTGATCTATGTCAAATATTGCTAATGATTAATAAGAAATCAATTTCCGGATCTAATACGACTCAGGGTTTCTTGAGTAATGCCCAAATAAGACGCTATATGTCCTAAGGGCGCCCGGTAAGCTATATCGGGATATTTTTGAATAAGAAACTGATAGCGTTCTTTGGCTGTTTGAAATTGTATGGCATTAAGCTTGCCAACGACATCGGTGAGTAGTTGTGTGGATAATAAGCGGCCAAAACGTTCAATGCTATGGTGCTTGTCAAAAAGCTTTTGCAAGTCTTGATAAGTAATGTAATATAACCGGCTGTCTTCTAATAATTCCATATAATAGAGACTCGGTTTTTGTTGAAAAAAGCTTTCGACACTAACCATAACATTGTTGTCGCTAAAAAACCAAACGGTAACATCCTTACCTTTTTCGTTGTAGTAGTAACTGCGTGCCAAGCCTTTTTTTATATAAAAGAGTTTTTTGCAGGTTTGCCCTTGATTGAGAAACTTGGTGCCCTTTGGCAAATCAATTGAGATAGATGCTTTTTGCATATCAATCATTGCTTCTTTTGGCAAATCAACAAAGGATTGGATAAAATCTTGTAATTTCATAGTCGGCAAAAATAGGCTAAAGCATTTATAACTTGAAATTAATTATCGCGGTCTTCAAAATCGTCTTTTTGATTGAGGCGGTTGATAAATACATATAGCAATAAGCCAAAACTTACAAGTGTGATTAAAAATCCTATGGAAGTAAAAACAGGCATATTATTTTATTTTTATAGCGGTGCCATAAGCCAGTATTTCCGACATACCTTGCATAATCATAGAAGTGGTAAACCGGATATTGATAACAGCATCGGCGCCTAATCTTTCGGCATCATCTAACATGCGTTTAAGCGCCTGCTCTCTGGAGCGGGCTTGCAATTTGGTGTATTCGCTGACTTCACCGCCTACCAAATTTTTAAGACCGGCCATAAAATCGGAACCAAAATTTCTGGCTCTAACAGTGCTGCCACGGGCAATACCTAAAATTTCAGTAATTTCTTTTCCGGGGATAAAGTCAGTTGTAGTAGTTATCATAATTTTTCTTTTTGGTTATTATTAAAACGATTTGTAAGTCTAAATGTGACAATTATTTTTTAATTTTTTGTTTGGCCAAGGCCAATACTTGTTCAAATTGTTCCTTTGGTGTTAAGTTGCTATTATCAATTAATATGGCATCTTCGGTTTTAATCAATGGTGAAGCACTGCGTTCCGAATCTATTTTATCGCGTTTTTTTACATTTTCAACCACTGCTTTATAGGTGACATTTTCACCTTTCTCAATTAACTCTTTATACCGGCGCCGGGCACGGACTTCAGGCGAAGCGGTCATAAATATTTTAAGTTCGGCATTGGGAAAAACAACCGAGCCAATATCACGCCCGTCCATCACAACACCTTTATTAGTGGCTATTTTACGTTGCTGTGCTACAAGTTTTTCTCTGATTTCGGGAACGGCTGCTATTTCACTGACAAAATTGGAAACTTCCATTTGCCGTATTTCTTTTTCAATATTTTGCCCGTCGAGATAGACTTCGGCAAATCCTTTTTCGGGATTATATTTGAAACCGATTTGCATGTGATCCAAAGCTTTGATTAACCGCTCTTTGTCAAAATGATTGTTAGAAATCAGATGGTTTTTTAAGGCGTAATAAGTAACTGCTCGATACATAGCGCCGGTGTCTATATACAGATAATTTAAGGCTTTGGCAATTTGTTTGGCCAGTGTGCTTTTGCCGGTAGATGAATGTCCGTCAATGGCAATAATAATATTTTTCTCCATTAATTAAAATTCGTTTAAATTGACACTAATACTGATAAAATTGGTGCCGGAGGCATAATGGTAATTGCTATAAGCATAATTAATATCAAATTTTTTAAGACGTAATCCAAAACCAAAACTCATGCCACTGCCAAAGCGTTCGTCTTTTTGACTGAGCTCGGCACCGCGTCTGAAATTGTAACCGGCCCGGAAGTTAAAACGTTTGCGAGGGAACAATTCAACGCCTAATATGATATGTCGAAATAGGTGGTCGGTAAAGCCAATATTTTCTTCAATGACATTGCCGTTAGGGTCTTGGGTATTATGTGCCGAATTGACAAAAGCCAATTCGGGATCTTGCAAATTTTCAAAAGTAACAAACCATTTAAACGGGGCATGCATAAATGTTTTGGCAAAGGTCAAATCTACTTCAAAAGGTAAAGATTCTTTGGTGCCTTGGTAAGTTGACAGTTGCCAGCCAAGGTTGCGGGCTACCAAGCCTGTGGCAATGCCGTTTTCCGGATTATGATATAATAAACCGAAATCAAAAGCCAGTGCCGTAGACGAATAGTTTTCAAGGGCGGATAATATAAATTTGGTATTGGCACCAATATGCCATTTGCTATTAGGAATTTGGTAAGCGTAGCCTAAAATCAAAGCACTCTCGGAAGCTCCAAATTCACCGTTGCGGTCACCATTGACATCGGCATACTGGAATACACCGTAATTGACATAAGAAACGGCGGCATAAATAGTGCCTATTTTGTTAAATGTTTTGGCATAAGCCATATTACCGTAATTAATATCACTGAGATAGTCGACATAATTGATGCCGAGTTTGTTGTGTAATGTAGAATCTAAAGTGGCGGGATTAAAGGCGGGCTGAAAAATATCTCCTTTAAGACCGGTATAAACCTTACCGCCAAAGGCTGCTTGTTTGGCAGAGACGGACAAATTTAAAAATTTATAAGTGGCATTGCCACCAATTTGAGCTGTCAAACCAAAGCTGAGCCATAAGAGGGTATATAATAAGTAAAATCTCATAAATTGACTTTAATAATCAAACGTTAAAGATACTGATTTATTTTAAAATTTTTCTATCCTGTTAACGTTTTCAACGCCATCAATGGCTTTTAAATCTTTAATAACTTGTTTAAGGTGGTCGGTGTTTTTAATATATATGGCAATTTCGCCTTCAAATACACCGCCTTGGGCTTTAAGATTGACATTTTTCATATCAAGTTGTTCATCGTCGGTAATCAGGCGTGTAATATCTTTGGCCATCCCGGGACGGTCAAAGCCCGAAATTTTAAGATATACGATAAAGTCATGTTTGGTAGAGTCTATCCAACGTGCCGATAATATGCGGTAAGCATAATTAGAATGTAAACTCAAAGCGTTAGGGCAGCTTTTTTTATGCACTTTGATGCCCTCATTGATAGTGGTAAATCCGAAAATGTCATCTCCGGGAATGGGATTGCAGCAATTGGCCAAGGTATAATCCAATTGTTGTTCGTCGGGACCAAAGACAATAGTGTCGTAATTAAGGGTTACATCATCTTTGGTAACTTGAAAACCGGAAGGTTTGCGACGTAATTTTTTCTTAAAGAAATCAAACAAAACATTGGAACGTGCCGAGGCAAAGTTTTTTAGCATTTTATTGTCAATAATACCGGCGCCTACATTGTAAAACAGATCTTTACTGGTTTTGAGATTGAAAAAGTTAACTAAATTATTAATGGTATTTTCATTAAATTTAATTTTCAATTGTTTGAGTTTGCGTTGCAATATTTCTTTACCTTCATCAATAATTTCGTTTTGTTCTTGCTTTAAATAAGCTTTGATTTTAGATTTGGCACGACCTGTCACTACAAAATCAAGCCAATTGCGCCGTGGTTTTTGGGAGGGAGATGTGATGATTTTAACGACATCACCACTGCGTAATTGATAATTGAGTTGCACCAATTTACCGTTGACAATAGCGCCACGGCAATGTGAGCCTACTTCGGTATGTATTGAATATGCAAAATCAAGCGGGGTGGCATTTTTGGGCAGTGAAATTATATCACCGTCCGGTGTCAAAACATAAATTTCTTTAGCAAAGAGATTGAGTTTAAAATCTTCTATAAAATCGACGGCATTGTCATCTTGGTTTTCGAGAAGGTCTTTAAGTTTGTTTAGCCAGCCTTCAATGCCAATTTCTTCATTGGAGCCATGTTTATATTTATAATGAGCTGCATAACCTTTTTCGGCAATTTCGTTCATACGTTCGGATCGGATTTGCACTTCAACCCATTTTTTCTCGGGCCCCATAACAGTTGTATGCAATGCTTCGTAGCCGGTTGATTTTGGGTGAGAAATCCAGTCACGTAGCCGGCTCGGATTAGGTTTAAAATGGTCGGTGACTATTGAGTAAATTTTCCAAGCCAAAAATTTTTCATTGGCCATATCGGACTTATAGATAATACGAATGGCAAATTTGTCATAAACTTCTTCAAAACTGACCTTTTTGGTGCGCATTTTTCTATATATTGAAAAAATAGATTTAAACCGCCCAATGATTTCAAAATTTAAATGCTCTTTGGTCAATGAGTCTTTAATAATATTGCTAAAGGTTTCAATATATTGGTTTTGCTCTTCTTTAGACTCTTCTATTTTATTTTCTATTTCTTTATAAACTTCCGGTTCTGTATATTTTAAGCCTAAATCTTCCAATTGGGTTTTGATGTTATACAATCCGAGTTTGTGAGCCAGCGGTGCATAGATATACAGGGTTTCGGACGCTATTTTTTCTTGTTTATGCTTGGGCATGCTGCCCATGGTTTGCATATTGTGCAGGCGATCGGCTATTTTGATCAAAATCACACGGACATCTTCATTGAGAGTTAATATCATTTTACGAAAATTCTCCGCTTGTAATGATAAATCTTTATCGTGTTTCAGTCGTTTTATTTTGGTTAGCCCTCTTACAATACGGCTTATTTTTTCTCCGAATTGCTGATAGATGTCGTCATGGGTTAAATAGGTATCTTCAACTGTATCGTGGAGTAGAGCAGAAGCTATGGAAATAGCGCCTAATCCAATATCTTTGGCCACTATTTTAGCTACCGCAATAGGATGAAAAATATAAGGTTCTCCTGATTTACGGCGTTGTCCGTCATGAGCATCTTTGGCCAACACGTATGCCTTTTGTATGAGTTTTTGTTCGTCCGGACTGATTTTTTGATAGGTCGATTGCATCAAGTCGTCAAAGGCGGCTTGTATTTGGGTTTGTTCTTCCGGTGTATAGTCAGTCTGTTTCTTCATCATACGCAGCTTTAAGCTAACAAATTTATAAAAAAAAATTATTAGGCTTTCTTCTTAAATGACAATTTGGGCTTACCTTCTAATTTTAAAGTATAAAGAGGCCAGTTCAAAAGCATATTTCATAAACAAATCATATAACAATGAAAATGTAAGTTGTTGATTATCAAGTATGAGATTTCTCATCCCGCACTTGTGGGATTCGGAATAACAACTGATTCACTCTTTTGAGACAGCCTCTTTAAAGTGACATTTAATACCAAAACGACATACAAAATAGTCCAATATTTCGTTTCTTTTTGGCTTTCTCATCGTCGAAAATACTCGACTGTAGCTACGGCTACTACTGCGTTTTTCTCCTTGACCAAACCAAATCCCGAAGCTTCGGGACAAAATATTTTGGACTATTTTATAAATCGATTTGGTATAATTTGGGCTTTTGATAGCGCTGCCGGGCTTTTTAGCAAGTCCTATTTATCAAAGCCCTTTTTCTTTAGTAAAGGTTTTATATCAGGTGTTCTTCCCATAAAATCTTTATACAATTCCATGGCCGGTTTGGTGCCACCACTACTAATCATTTTTTTATATTTCCGGGCCAATTCCGGATTAAAGATATCGCCGCTGCGTTTAAATGCGTCAAAAGCATCGGCATCTAAAACTTCTGACCACAGGTAACTATAATAGCCTGCCGCGTAACCGCCGCCAAAAATGTGTGCATAATAAGTTGAACGGTAGCGGGGTATAATTTCTTTTATCAATCCAATTTTTTTCATTGATTTGTTTTCAAAGGCTATGGTTTGTCTCGGCAGGGTGTCATTGATGGTATGCCAGTCCATATCCAGATAAGCCGCTGCCATATATTCAACCGTTCTAAAGCCTTCGTTAAAACTATTGGCGCGGTTCATTTTATCGATCATGGCTGATGGAATTGTTTCTCCTGTTTGATAGTGTTTGGCATACAATTTCAGCAAGGCCGGATCACTCATCCAATTTTCCATAACTTGCGAAGGAAATTCAACAAAATCCCGAGGGACATTGGTGCCGGATAACGATCCGTATTTGACATTTGATAACAGGCCGTGCAGGGCGTGTCCAAATTCATGAAATACGGTTTGTGCCTGACTGAAACTCAATAAACTCGGCATGTTTTCGGTTGGTGCCGGAAAATTAAAATTGGTGGTTACTATCGGGGTGATATATTGACCATTGACATTGGATTGCATTCGTAATTCGTTCATCCATGCGCCACCGCGTTTGCTGGGACGTGCAAAAAAATCCATATAAATAACACCAATATGTTTATCCGTAGTATCTGTTACTTCAAAAACCTGTTGATCTTTATGCCAACCGGCAACTTGTTTCATGGGTTTGAAATTTAATCCGAATAACTTATGTGCCAATAAAAACGCCCCGTCACGAACGGCATTGACTTCAAAATAAGGTTTGGTAGCCGTTTCATCAAAATTGTATTGTTGTGCTCTTATTTTTCTGACATAGTAACGCCAATCACTGGCTTTAAAAGTATCGTTTATACCATCTTTTTTCATGGCTTTGGCCAGTAGGTCACGGTCTTTTTTGGCTGTTTGCAATGCAGGGCGCCAGATTTGATTTAACAATTGATAGACTTGTTCCGGATTTTGAGCCATATTTTCTTCCAAAACATATTGTGCATAATTGTCATAACCTAAAAGGTGCGCTTTTTGAATTCTCAATTGCACCATACGTTCCACTATTTTTTTATTATCATGGGCGTTATTATTATTACCGCGATTGGCATAGCCTTTAAAAATTTTTTCGCGCAATGTTCTATTGGGTGAATAATCTAAAAACGGATAAATGCTGGGGCGTTGTAAGGTAAAAGACCAGCCTTTATCATGACCGCGTTTACGAGCTTCTTCGGCTGCAGCATCAACAGCTTGCTTGGGCATATTACCCAAATCATTTTTATTTGTAACATATAGTTCAAAATGATTGGTTTCGGCCAGCAGATTATCATTAAACTTTTGTTGCAAACCGGCCAATTCTTTATTGATAGCTTTTAATTTGTCTTGTTTGGGTTTGGGCAAATTAACGCCCGAGCGCACAAAATTTTTATAAGTTTCTTCTAACAAACGTTGATCTTCACTGTCCAATGTCATTTGTTTCTTTTGTTGATATACGGTATTGATCCGGTCAAACAGCTTTTTATTCATACTGATTTGATCATAATGCGTTGCTAGTTGCGGTCGTATTTCTTTGGACGTTTTTTGCAAGATGCTGTCGGTATTGGCTGCTTCAACGGCATCAAACAAATGTTGCACTCTTTTAAGTAGTGAGCCGCTTTGTTCCAAAGCTACAATGGTATTTTTAAAATCCGGTTTTTCGGGATTGGCAATTATTTTTTCTATTTCTTTATTATGTTGTGCTATGGCTTCTGTAAAAGCCGGCAAATAATCATCACTTTTTATTTGGTTAAATGGCGGTGTGCCAAAAGGCGTATCCCAGTCAGTCAATAAGGGATTGATTTTTTTATTTCCGGTATCGGTATGTTTTTGCATATTATCCGGTGTTTTTGTTGTTTCATTTTGACACGAAGTCAGTCCTAAAAGAATAACGGCTAAAAATAAATGTTTCATAAATAATTTTTTTGCCAAAATAGATAATAAAAGTTTTTTTGCCAAATAAAACTTATTTTAACGTGAGTTTGATATAATAAATGATATACAAAACAGTTCAATATTTCGTTACTTTTTAGGTTTCTTATCGAACGTTCTATTGTATTATAT
>Ga0256843_1003793_pt1 | contig 10337 bp, 9 predicted proteins | sample AlvinellametaG_FD_191572 | JGI IMG/M metagenome (GOLD analysis project Ga0256843, IMG submission 191572) | Pompeii worm associated microbial communities from hydrothermal vent at the East Pacific Rise, Pacific Ocean - Alvinella | ecosystem: Host-associated > Annelida > Integument > Unclassified ... | reverse complement strand
AGAGCTGTCAGCGAAAAAGGAGTAAGTATCCACCTGGCTTGTAAAGCCTTCCGTATTAGTGAATCCTGTTACCGCTATAAAGCCAAACTGAATCAAGAGAACGAAGTCATTGCCGATTGGCTGATCCGTTTAACCACGACTTACCGGAACTGGGGTTTTGGCCTCTGTTTTCTTTACCTGCGCAATGTCAAAGGCTTTGGGTGGAACCACAAACGGGTCTATCGGATCTACCGGGAGTTGGAGCTCAATCTGCGTATCAAACCCAAACGACGAATCAAACGTAACAGGCCTGAAGCCCTGGGTAGTGCTTTAAAGCCCAACGAAGTCTGGTCGATGGATTTTATGCACGATGAACTAGAAGATGGCAGGAAATTTAGACTGCTTAACATCATCGACGATTTCAACCGGGAAGGATTGCAGATCGAAGTGGATTTCTCATTACCGGCACTCAGAGTCATTCGTACATTGGAACGGATCATCGAGGAGCGGGGCAAGCCTAAAAACATCCGCTGTGACAATGGACCGGAGTATATCAGTCATGCGCTTCAGAGCTGGGCGGAGAAAAACAAAATCACTTTGCAGTACATACAGCCGGGCCATCCCCAACAGAATGCCTATATCGAACGTTATAACCGGACGGTACGGTATGACTGGCTCAATCAGCACCTCTTTAGCTCACTCGACGAAGTCAGAGAGTATGCAACCAAATGGCTCTGGGTGTATAATAACGAACGCCCTCATACGGCGATTGGTGGCATCCCGCCCAGGCAAAAGGTGGCCCGTGTGGCCTAGGCTCTACTTTTGGATGCGGTGGAAAATGGGAGGATTACCTTACACATTTATAATTTGCTAGATTTTTTTTCCAGGAGCTTGAAAATTATATTCCATGCCACATAGTAACATGCTTTAATAGGCGAAAATCCTTCATGCTCACGAAACAAATTATAATTATATTTTAACAAATTCATTTTATTACTTGATATAGAGTTTTTTCTTAGTCGATATGAAGCTAATACTTCTGGAATGCCATAAGCATAAGGAATTTGCTTTAATATTTTCAACCATAATCCATAGTCTTGCCGTTTACGGATCAGTGGCATATACACTTTTCCTACAATTTTAGTGTCATAAACAGCAGTCAGACAACCTATATAATTTGTTTTAAGAAGATCTTTATATGTGAGTTGTAATGGTGGTTTAATAACATGATCAAGAGGATTATTGTTCTCATCAATGATATCATAGTAACTGTATGTAAGGGCACAATTATTTTTACACATAAAAGCAATATGTTTTTCCAGCTTTTCCGGCGCCCATAAATCATCCGCATCCAAAAAAGCAATGAAACGTCCCTTGGCCGCCTCAATAGCCCTATTTCTCGCAATGGCTGGACCGGAGTTTTTTTCGAGTTTAATGAGTTTAATACGAGAATCCTTTTTTGAATATTTTTCTATAATAAAATTTGAATTGTCCGGAGAGCAATCATCGACAATAATCATTTCCCAATTTTTGTAAATTTGTTGCTTAACAGAATCTATCGTTTCTTTTATATATTTTTTACTATTATATGATGGAGTTATGATTGATACTAAATCATTCATATCTTTCCTTTTATAAAAAACTTATCAAAAAATGTTACATTTTTAGGCTCTTTTACTTCCATTAATTTTTCTATGATGTTATCATCATAATTAATCAATATTGCATAATCATTTTTTATGACTTGTTCCATATATTCTATTCCCACTTCATTTAAAAGCAAAGTTCTACATCTTCTTTCAATACCTTCGTATACAGCAGTTGAATAGATTCCGATTTGATATTCACAAAAATTTTGCAACTGATGTATACTGTATTCATTTGAAACAATATTGACATTTTCATATTTTAATAATTTTTGGTAATTTTTCTTATAATTATTAAACTCATTGGGATGTAGTTTAAAAAAAATCTTATATTGATTCAATTTATCAAGATTAGATACCATAAATTCTTCTAGTTTTTTCCCTATAGTTGCTTGAGAGATTATCAAAATGGTGTTTTTCAATTTTTGAATTTTTTGCTTCTTTGCATATAAAAAACTATTTCCAACGTTTATAATTTTACACTCAGGATAGTCTGCACTACCATTCCAAAATCTACTAAATGTCAACAATTTATCAGGAAAAAAATTTGTTTTATAATATGGGTAGTGGTATCCTAAATGATATTTGGAAACTACTCCATGCTGCATTTCAATTACTTCTATATTAAGACTTTTAGCAGCAAAAATCAAAGGCATATTATAATAAGAAACAACCAATATTACTTTTTTGATTTTTTTGATTTTCAATAAAAAATAATAAAAATAATATTGAAGTTTTAACTCTAAAGTATATCTTTTATACTGAGTTATGTATTTGTTTCTTTCAATACCATCAAACGCATTTATAAAATTTTTAAAGTTTTTATCGGTTACAATTAGTCCCTGCGAGAATTTAGAAATTATTTTTGAAATTATTTTAATCAAGTCTAATATTATTACTCTATCTTTTTTTTCTACTATCCCATTATTGCTAAAAGCAAAAAAACCACACTTATCTTCCCCATAGTAATTTACTATATCATATGTATATATATCTATTTTCTCCCTATTGCTTCTAGAGTGTTCTAATACAAAAATATCTTTCTTTTCAAAAAGTTTTCTAAAATTAAAAATATTGATTATTTTCTTTATATAATTTAAATCTTTTTTAAACCCAGCAACCGGTTTTTCTAAAATTTTTAAATCCGTTGCGACAAAATAATAAAAATACATTCTATAACTTGACCATACCGAATAGTTTTTAAACTGAAAGTCGAATAAATTATGTTTTTTTTCAAGAACGATAATTTTATTGATTAACTGCTTCATCGACATCCCATCTTTTTTTAATATGAATAAGAAAATAAAATAATATAATGTCTTGTAACGAAATATTCCATCCTATAAAATATTGTGTCAAAGAAAAAACAAACATTGGTAACACATATACCAAGTTATATCTATTAATATTTCTTAAAATTAAATATGCGTATATTAAAGCAATAGCAATACCATGCATCGCTAAAACTTCTAGATAAGAGTTATGCGCATGCGCAAAAGTCCAACCACCGTGAAAAAATGGAAGATAGATTTTGTATGATCCATTGCCAAAAATAAAATGATCTTGAATAAAAAGAAAAAAACTATGCCATATAGCTCCGCGACCAGTTAATATATCAGCATTACCACCTCTCTCAAATTGCAATAAAATATCATCGAATAAATAAATATAACAATATGCCATAGCAACCGCTACAAACAAAGCGACAATGAACTTATAAAATAAATGCCTTGCTATTCTTTCTTTGTTTGAAGAAGCAAAATAAAATTTCAAAAGAAGCATCATATAAAAAAGCCCTGTTGCCACCAAAGCTGTTCTATTAAATGTCATAATCAATGCAATAATTAAAATTACAAAAATGGTGAATTTTGTGTATTTGCCTAAATAATTCTTGTTATAATGTAACAGTAGTAATCCCAAAAAAATCTTTCCGGCCGCAATACTAGAATTTTCACTTAGCCCCATAGGTCTAAAAAAGTATAATAGCAATTCATTAGTAGCACTAATTTCTTTATACCTATCCAAACCTGTAAAAAAAGTTGTGATTCCAAGTTTAAATTCTATAATAACAACAATAGCCTCAAATGTTATAAGAAACAACAATATATTAATATCTTTTCTAGAAAGATACTGTGCCACATAATATGTTGCAAGCAAAAATATACTTCCTGGGATGATAAAACTTAAAATGCTTTCTTTTTCTCCTACAAAAATATGATTATCAATAAAAATCAACCTGTTAATTAATGTAAAAAAAATGATTAAAAAAATTACTTTTAGATTAGCGTTTATTTTCAGTTTATTTTTTTTGATGACTAAATATAGAATTGCAATTAGAAAAAATGCATATGGAATATGTGCTATAGTGGGAAGGTAGATTAAAACACCTAGCATTATTTAATGAACCCTGCCTAATGTTTTTAAATATTCATAAGCTTCTATATCACGATATTTAAAAATTTTTGCTGGACTTCCGCCCACTATTGCACATTTTGGAACATCCTTAACTACCACACTACCTGCTTGCACAATGGCTCCTTCTTCTATAGTTATCCCACCTAAAATTAAAACCTTATCTCCTATCCATACATTATCTTCTATTATTACATCTTTATCAATCATTTCTTTTGTATCATAAGGAATTGCATTTGCATTTTCATATTTGTGAAATGACGTAATCATTAAGCAATCTTTACCTGAATGAAAATTATCTCCGATAACTACTTTTCCATTCCCTCTTATAATCATTCCATTAAAGTTGCAGTTTTTTCCTAAAAAAGTATTTTTTGTAAAGCGAGAATAAAAATTTACTTTCGGAGTTGCTTTATACTTTCCAATGTTTCGCAAAGCCAAGAAAGTAAAAAAATATTGTAAGATAATTTTTACTATTTTCATGTTATTCCTTGTTTAATTCTAGTCAAATATATTTTAGTTGATATAAACATCATAAAAAAAGCTACAGCAGTTGCTTGCGCTGCTCCCACCATGCCATTTAATTTGATCAAATAATAATTTAAAATCATATTCAAAATTGCACTTCCAAATGTGATATATATAAATATGCCTGTCTTGCCATAATGTACTATAACATTAAAAAAAAGTTGGTACCAGCCTCTAAATATAAATGCTAAAGATATCCAAAAAATCAGATCGGTTGCCAAAATATATCTTTGATCAACCATATAAGGAATAATTGCCAAACTTGCTAACCATAGCACAATACCTAAAACAACAAATAAACCCATAAATATATACAACTTTTTATATATATTTATATTATTTGAAAGTTGTTTGTATATCCATGGGCTTATCGCCATTATGATAGCATTAATCACTATCATTGTTATCATACCAAACTGGCTCCCTATACTATATATACCTACTTCTTTGAGACCTTCTAAGTACTGTATAAATACTCTGTCAGAAAGAAATATAATACTACCACCAAGAAGATGAAAAACCAATGGAATAGATATCTTTAAAATTTCGCTTATTGATGAAAAATAAAAACCTAATTTATACTCACTATATAAAGAATAAAAAGAATAGACCATAACAACCACATTACCCAATAAAAGAGAATAAATAAGACTTTCCCATCCTTGATGATATGATATCAACAATAAAAGTGTGGCTGAAAAATTTATAATAGTAATAGTTATTTGCACAACTCCATACTCGAAAGCTTTTTCTTTATTTCTCAAAATAGTCAAATTGAAACTATTAATCATTTGACTATAAATTATAATAGGCATAATATATAAAAACTGTTGATTAATTCCAAATGGATTTTGAAATACCAAAGATATTAAATATATAACAACAAATCCCACAAATACATTTATATGCAAAATAAGTATAACAGAGGATATAATTTTAGATAGTTTCTCATGTGAAACTTTAAAAAAATTTCTTGTAATATTGTTTTGCAGATTCATGGAAATAAAAGGAGCTAAAAAAGACAAAAGTACTTGATATATTCCATAAAAACCATATTCAGTGGGAGTCAAATATCGCGTAATAATAGGTATCAATAAAAAAGGAATAGCTTTATTTAGTATTTCCGTTCCTAAATAAATAACTGAATTTTTAACTAGCTTTTTCACGAGACTTTATTTTTTCCATTTTTTAAAATATCTTTATTAAGCTCTTGTTGCCATAAGTCAATATTTTCTTTTATAATGCTTTGTTGAAGATTCCACCATTGCATTATAATATTTTTAGAAAACCTCCATTTAATTATTTTTGCAGGTATTCCAACCACTATTGCATAATCAGAAACATCTTTTGTTACTACCGATCCAGCTCCTATTATTGCTCCATTACCTATAGTTATTCCAGGCATAATTACACTATTTGCACCTATCCAAACATCATTTTTTATAATATTTATTAAGTGACCCTGTTTTCTTTCTTTAGTAAAATGTCCTACATAAGGTACATAAGGAAAAGCATTAATAGTTAAATTTTTATAAGGATGAGAGATTGCATTTATTGTAACATTCCAAGATATAGCACAAAATTTACCAATATCAGTATAGACAACATTAGAAAACTTTCCTATGGAAGAGTAATCTTCTAAAGTTACATTTTTCAAAGTTGCTAATTTTGCTACTCCTGCATATTTTCTAATAGTACTCTTTGTAATATCTGCTGTTAAATTAACTCTTGCTCTCTCATCAATTTTACTATTTTTATATTTTATAGCTATAAGCTTTCTTTTTAGAAATTGTTTTATACTCATGGCAATTGCTTTAAAAACTTTTCCATTATATGAAAGTTGCTATCTATTATTTTTCTAGAGTTTAATATTCTATTGTAATTTATTTTAGTTTCATAAAATAGATTTTCAAACAATTCTTGATTTATATATTTATTTGGAGTGTATCTATCATAAAAATTAAATAATTTATTAAGAATTTTCGATAAATTATTCTCTTTAAAGTATAAATATCCATTTAAAACTATTCCATTTATTGTTTTTTCTACACCTTTAGCTCTACCATCTTCACTTATTAAAATAGAATATTTTGAAATACTATTCATAAAAATATGTGCATGAACTCTAAAGCCTATATGCAAATCTACATTTGAATAATAATTCATCAAATTTTCAGCACTTCCTGAAATATCAATATAAGAAATATTATTGCTTTCTAACCATTTAGCAAATTTATTGTGCTTTTTACTATGATGCTCACTTGCACTATTATACTTTAAAAGATTACATTTATCTAAAGAGTGATGGAAAACAACTTCAAAATATTTATCTTTAAACTTTTTTTGCAATTCTAAAATTATACCTTTCATCACCTTTTCCATTGATTTGCTTTCTACAAAAGAAACCCCTAAAGAAAAAGCAACTTTATTTATATATTTAGAGACATTCAAACCTTTATTTAAATGTTCTAAATCATAATAAGCCGGGCATCCTGTCATTAAAATATTTTTATATCCTTTTATATGCAAAACATTTAAAGTTTGATAATCTCTAACGCTACTTAAAAAACCGCTTCCTTCTACCATGTTTAAAAGTCGAAGACTTGACGAACTTAATGCATAATCATACGTGTCTTTCCACTCTCCTTTCATAGATTTCCAACCAATTCCCATCATTATAATTGGTACTTTTATATCATCAAGATTGTCTCTTAGTTTATATATCCCGGGATACATATTTTTTTGTAATGCAGGACCACCCATAAGAATTAATGCTTTTGAGTTATTAACTATCTCTAGTTTTTCATCATCTAAATATTCCCAAGCATTAAAATCTACAATCTCCCTATCTGGTCTAACTGCTTGAAACAACTGTTTTGCTCTATGCTTTATTAAAAAATCACCAGCATTATTTTTACTACCAGTTAAAATGACATAATATTCTTTATTCACTAAACATGCTCCACTTTATTACTGTATCTTCTTTTATATCCATAGAAGCTTTTTCCCCAACTACTTCATCGATAAACTTAGGGCTTATTCCGCTTGCTGGTCTTTTGAAAGTCAAATCCTCTTTTTTGATGATTTGTCCTTTTTTTATATCTCTGGCCGCAACCAAACTTCTTCTTGCATTTGCTCGCGCAAGTGCTTCATCTTCGAGTGCTTCTACTTTAAAGCCGCCAAGTATTTCAAAAGTTCTCTCAAGATTCTCTCTAAAAAGTTTTAAGTCCTCTTTGTCCATGGCATGATAATGATCATTTCCAGGTAAAGTTTTATCATGCGTAAAATGTTTTTCAATGATTGCGCTTCCAAGCATTGTTGCTATTTCACACACTTTCATATCTTTGGGCAACGTATGGTCGCTATAACCAATGATTTTATCGGGGAAAGCTTTTTTGAGCCCCAGAATCATACCGAGATTGGCGTTTTTGTCGGGGGTAGGATAGTTGAGCACGCAATGTAGCAGCGCGAGGGGGTTACCGTGTTTTTCGATCCAGGAGACCGCCTCCTGTATTTCGTGCAGGGCGCTCGCGCCCGTGGAGAGGATGATCGGTTTGCCGTAACCGCAGATATGTTCGATGAAGGGTTTGTTGGTCAGGTCGGAGGAAGAGATTTTATAAACATCCATCATTTCATTGAGAAAATCGGCCGATTCGATATCAAAGGGGGTGCTCATGAATTCGATGCCCACTTCGTCGCAGTAGGTTTTGAGCTCGGCCATTTCATCAATCCAGAAGCTGTCGTGTTTCTTAAAAAGCTCGTACTGGGACTTCGTGGGCTCTTTGGAGGTGTCCCAGTAGGCGGGCGAGTCTTTGGATGCCAGGGTGGAAGCTTTGTAGGTCTGAAACTTGATGGCGTCGGCGCCCCCCTCTTTGGCTTCGTCGACGAGGCGTTTGGCGATGGCCATGCTCCCTTCGTGGTTCACACCCGCTTCGGCGATGATACAGGGACGATAAAGTTTTGTTTCACACGGATCGAACGAGTCGAAAAGCTCTTTGAGTTTCATGATTCCTCCAGGAGATTTTGAATGAGACGGATAACCCGTTTCCGGCCGCTTTTGAGATTACACTTTTTCATCAGTGTACTCATATACTGTCTGCTTTGGGGAGACTCAACCAGTTCTTGAAAGTTTTTTAGCAGTTCCTCTTTGGAAACATTGTAGCCCAGCCCCAGATTCAGAAAACCGAATTCGCTGGATGCAAAAAAATGGGTCAGTTCTCTTTCGTTTTGAGCCAGCACAATGGCAGGGGTGCCGATGCTGGCAATTTCATACGTGGTGCGACCCGCGGATGTAAAGACAATATCTGCCTTTCTCATATGACGGGAGATGTCGGTGACATTGGTGAAAACCTCGATGTTTTTGAAAGGCTTCAGTGTTTCGTATTTGTCGTAACCAAAGCCCGCGATGACGGTGATGGTGACCCCGTGCTCTTTACAGTAGTCGTAGATGGCTTCGATGACCTTACGAGTGTAGTTGTTTGGATCAACGCCGCCAAACGTTACGAGGACATTTTTCACATTTTCGGATATCTCCTTGGGAGAGATATAGAGAAATTCGTCGCGAAGGATGAAGTAGTCGTGCCCGAAATAGTGGTTGGGAAACACCGCTTTTTCGGGATAGATGGCATTGATGACGAGGTCGGCTTTGCGTGCTCCCGGGCCCAGGTCCTCGAAATTGACAACTTTATAGCCGTTCGTTTTGAGGGATTCGATGTAGTCCTCTTCAGTATCGAGCCTGTCGTTGATAATGACGTCAGGGTGGAGCTTTTCGATATCTTCAAGAATATTTTCGTGCTCCTGCATGAAAACGGGGTAGTTTTTCGAAGCGACTTTTTCGTAAGCGAGGCGACTTTTTTGGTCTACCAGGAAGGTAATGCGATGGTTGAGAATGTCGTTGGCTACCAGGAGCGTGTTGTATACATGGCCCAATCCGACGGTTTCGTTGCCGGTGACGACAAAAAGGATATGTTTACGCTTGAGGTAATATTCGCAAAGGTTCCAATCGGCATAGGTATCGATATCGATCTCTTCTCCATCGGAGAGAACAAAAAGGTCGACATGCTTTCCGATGCGGTTTTGGGGAGTGAGTATGGAGCGACGCGTGATGAAGAATGCTCCGGTCTCGGTAAAAGTAGGTGTGAGATATTGGCGGTTGAGCCGTTTTTCGTAATTGGGGAGGTATTTGCCGTTTTCTTTCCGCCAGGAGAGGTGGGTGTCGTCCTTGGCGGCGATGATGGTTTCAATGCTCTCATCTTCCAGAATGCGTTCGATGGCTCGGTCCAGAGAGAGGGGTTTGAGCAAAGGAGAGGTGGGTTGCATGGTAATAATGAGGTCGAACTCTTTGTTTTCCCGTTGCTTGGCATGTTCGTAGCATGCGTAGATGACAGGGTCGAGAGTTGTGGCATCTTTTGCCAAGCTTTCATCCCGCTTGTGTAACGAAGCTCCAAATTGGCCAGCCGTATGGAGAATTTCATCGTCGTCACTGGAGACGTAGACATCGGTGATGTATTTGGATTTCAGGGCATTTTGAATAGCATAATAGACCAATGGTTTTCCATTGAGATACCTAAGATTTTTTCTTGGAATGCCTTTAGAGCCTCCGCGGGCAGGAATAACAGCAAGGATGTTCAACCTTGCACCCCCAACGGATCGGGCACCCCGATCTGATGGTATTCAAACCCTTTGTTGGCCATGAGAAGGGGGTTGTACTGGTTTCTGCCGTCAAAGATGACGGGGGCTTTGAGCCGTTTTTTGACCTCGTCGAAGTCGGGA
>Ga0256843_1003791_pt1 | contig 10339 bp, 6 predicted proteins | sample AlvinellametaG_FD_191572 | JGI IMG/M metagenome (GOLD analysis project Ga0256843, IMG submission 191572) | Pompeii worm associated microbial communities from hydrothermal vent at the East Pacific Rise, Pacific Ocean - Alvinella | ecosystem: Host-associated > Annelida > Integument > Unclassified ... | reverse complement strand
GTAGAGTATATGCCCTTGCGCATCCCTATCGAACGGCATACCCGCATCGATCAACTCCTGCGTGGTACGTAGTGAGGTACGAGAGAGTATCTCTACCGCTTTAGGGTCGTTGTGGTACGCTCCCGCCGCGATCGTATCTTCTATATGCAAAGGGACATCCGCTTCGTTCAGTGCCGTGGCCATTCCCCCTTGTGCATAGAAAGTGTTACATTCCCACGGAATATCCTTGCAGACGACCAGAACCTTTTTACTTGCCGGTAGTTGCATCGCAGCATAAAGACCGGCGATCCCCGCACCGATGATCAGTACATCATATTTATTCAAACCAACTTCCTTCTTCCGCTTAGCGGTTCATATGCGTGATCTCTTTTCCCGTATCACTATCGGGTACATAGACGGGATCGGTCTTATGCCCGCACCCTGCCAACACCATACAGCAAAGAGATGCTATAATCATTTTATGAAAAATGTATCTACGATTCTTACGCATTTGACCAACCAGCCTCAATTTAAAGTTCTTAAGCGGCAAAAGTGTTACCAAAAGTATCTCTCTCTTCTTGGAAAGAAGTGGCAAAAAGCGATCGCATTCGTCTATGTACGGAACGACACACTTTTTGTAGCGGTGACACACCCGGGCTTTAAGATGGAACTTCATTATAATAGAGATTTATTAAAAAGCGTATTAACACAGCTTTCCTCTCTCGATAGCGATTGCCGGATGATGCGTGCGGAAAAAATCGTGGTGTTCGCCAGTAAATACCATACGATCATTCCCAAAAAAGATACCCCTTCCACCATTCCATACTACCATGAGAGCGCAACCGGCACATTCCCTTTGAAGATAGAAGACGAAGCGCTTAAAGAGAGATTTGAAAAGACGAAGGAGCTGATCCGTTGCAATCGTTGATACAGAATCTCCCCGATACACCCGGGGTCTACCAGTACTTTGACGCCTCAGGAAAACTACTCTATGTAGGCAAGGCGAAAAGCCTGAAGAAACGTGTGAAGAGCTACTGGCGTTTTACCCCAAGCCTACACCCAAACCCCTCTCAAAGCCCACGTATCCTCAAGATGCTCTCGGAAGCGGTCAACCTTGAGTATATCGTCGTCTCTTCCGAAGAGGATGCACTGATACTCGAGAACTCCCTGATCAAACAGCTCAACCCCAAGTACAATATCCTGCTCCGTGACGATAAGACCTACCCCTATATCTATATAGACGAATCCTCCCCTTTTCCACGGTTCGAGATCACCCGAAAGGTGGTCAAAGGAAAACAGATCACCTACTATGGTCCTTTCCCAAGCGGTGGTAAGGCACTCTACGATGCCCTTTACGAACTCTTCCCTCTGGTACAGAAAAAAAGCTGTCTCCAAGGACAAAAAGCCTGTCTTTTCCATCAGATCAAAAAGTGTCTGGCCCCGTGTGAAGGGAAGGTCACACCTCAAGACTACGGGAAGATCGTACAAGAAGCAAAAGAGGCACTGACCAAACGGAAACCGCTCATAGAGAAACTACAGGCACGAATGATGCAACTGGCCGAACAGGAGCGCTTTGAAGAAGCGGCAGCGACCCGCGATATGATAGAAGCGATCGATCAGGTCTCCCTCCACTCCAGTATCGACCTTGCCAATACGCTCGATGTCGACATCTTTGCGATCGTAAACGGCGATGAACGCGGCGTATTGGTCAAACTCTTTATGAGAGAAGGAAAGATCATCTCATCAAGCCACAGCTACTTCAGACATACCCATATTTTTGATAAAAATGAAGCATATAAACAAGCACTTTTAGAGTTCTATACCATCGATACACCTCACCTTATCAAGGAGATACTTGTTCCAGAGGAGTTTGAGGATATGGCACAAGTCGCACAAACCTTATCGATTCGATTCGAAAAGAAGATCACCATTAAAGCACCACAAAAAGGGAGTAAACACAAATTAACCTCTCTTGCCGTACAAAATGCCCATGAACTTCTTCGCAAAAAACCTGCAGAGCGTATCATAGAACAAGAAGTGGCTCATCTACTCTCACTCTCAACGATCCCTTACCGCATAGAGACCTTCGATAACTCTCATATGATGGGAGAAGCAATTGTCGGAGGAATGGTCGTATGGCATGAAGGAGCATGGGATCGATCCTCTTACAGACGCTATATATTAGAGGCGAAAGATGAAACGGCTCAAATGAGAGAACTACTTTCTCGGCGTATCTCGGATTTTTCCAAGACACCTCCACCTGACCTTTGGATACTAGATGGCGGTCAGGCAAACCTGAATATTGCCCGTTCCCTTCTTCGTGACGCCGGTGTCAACTTAGATGTGATCGCCATAGCCAAAGAGAAACTGGATGCCAAAGCACACCGTGCAAAAGGTGCGGCAAAAGATATACTCTATACACAAGAAGGTGTTTTTGAACTTAAACCTAACGATAAACGACTACACTGGATCCAACGGCAACGTGATGAAGCGCACCGCTATGCCATCGATTTCCACCGTAATAAAAAACGTAAACATGATACCCAAGTCTCATTACTCAATAAACACGGAGTAGGTCCGGCAACCGTCAAAAAACTCTTGGACTATTTCGGAACATTTGAAGCGATATCCAAAGCATCGTTTGAAGAGATCGCAACTGTTACAAATGTAAAAATAGCCAAGAGCCTAACCCAAGATGATCAAGCTTAATATTTTTTGCTATTTTTACTACTTATAAGAAGAAATTCATTCTATTTTTAGTTAACTTATTATAAAGTTTATCATAGAGATAATTCCATGGACACAGGGACAAGGTAAATACGAAAGGGAAACAGATGAAAAGACCGGATCCAATTGATGAAGAGTATAAGTTTTCAAACGGATTGATCGTAAGTTCTACGGATCTAAAAGGCATCATTACCTATGCAAACAGAAAATTTTGTGAGATTGCAGGGTATACGAAACAGGAACTGACGGGGAAAAATCACAATATCGTTCGACATCCGGACATGCCTAAAGCTGCATTCAAAGACTTATGGGATACTATTCAAGAAGGCAAAGCATGGACCGGGATCGTTAAAAATCTAAGAAAAGACGGAAAATATTACTGGGTCTACTCCCATATTGCTCCGGTATTTGATAATGACGGGGAGATCACCGGATATACAGCTGCAAGACGTCCCGCATCGGAACAAGAGGTCCAAGAGAGCATAGCCCTATATAAAGAGATGTTGGAAAAAGAGAACGCATAATAAACAAGGAAGGAGAAACTATATCTATGTATTATATTATCAATCAAACCAATCAGGTTGTCGCCGTCGACCCTGCACTTTTAGCGCTTCTTCAGATCGAAGATAGTGATACGTTTTTTAAAAAGATCGTCCTGGGGGAGGTCTCGGTCGATCCTGTAGGAGATAGAGTCAATATTACAGTTGACGGGAAGATACATGCACTTGCTGCAACTTCACACTCTCTTTCCGGTCTACTTGGCGAGATCACACTGATCAGCCTTGAAGATAAAGCACCTTCTATAGAGAAAGAGAAGGATATCAAGATCGATCTTGAAGACGACTCCTTACTTCAAGCATTGGAGAGTACCGATATCGAACTCTCTTCCTCATCGGAGGAGAAAGTCGAAGATGAAAATACTATCGCGATCGATGAGATCGATCTTTTCGATACGGATGAAAGTATCGAAACACCAAAAGAGGAGGGATCTACTCAAACCGAACAAACTGAAGAGAGTGACGAAATACTCAATCTCTTCGGTAGTGATGAAGAGGTTTCACTTACAGACAAAGATACCAAAGAAGAGCCTACTACTGTAACGCAGGAGAATACGGAAGAGGAGGAGCTCTTTGAGCTTATTCTTCCTACAGAGGCGGAAAATGCCATCTCTGAGATTACGGAAGAGGAGATAACACAAACCGAAGACGAGAGTCCGGCAATTCAAGAAATGACTCCGATCTATATTGATATAGAAAGTATTAGTCAAAAGATCGGTATCTCCATCGATGATTATAACCTCTTCCTCAATGAATATATCGATACGGCACTCACCTTTGAAGAGGCACTACAAAGTAATAATGAGAGTGAAAAAACAGAAGCACTCAATACACTGTTGCATCTATCTAATGTATTGCACCTTCCATATGTAGGGGATCTGCTCAACCAAATCGAAGAAGCTCCCGAAGAGAAAAAAGAGGACGCTATTGCTGCATTCTTCTCCGCTTTAGGCAGATTGACCACTACCCGACTAAAAGAAGAAAAGAGCATTCCTGCCGACACATCGGCAGATGAAGTTCTTTCTATTATGGAGGAGTCGGAAGAACCTACTGCCGCTACGGAAGAAAAAACGGAAGAGGAATCCGGACTTAGACCGACAATCGATCTTAGTGACGTTAAACCGATCCACTTTGACTTCCAACTTGAAGAAGCGGCTAAAGATCTCAGTCTCCCCGTTGAACTTATCGAAGAGTTCGTTAACGATTTTATCGATCAAGCACATGAAGAGACTGAAAAGATGATCGAGGCCTATAGAAAAGGGGATTTGGAGACTGTTCAAAAAATAGGACACCTCCTAAAAGGAACTTCAAGCAACTTGCGCATTACACCGCTTGCCGATACTCTTTATGAGATCCAGTTCAATGATGAACTTGACAGAGTACCGGAATTGGTCAGACACTATTGGGGGCATTTCCTCTCATTAGAAAACCAAATCAAACTCATCTCAAAATAAAAAAGGAATCAGACAATGACTATACGTAACAGACTGAAACTCATCGCACTCGTACCGATCATGCTTCTTCTTCTGTTGTCGAGTTACTTCTTTGTAACATCATACATCAACTACGAAAAAGCAAAGGCACTTAAAACCGCTTTGAGCAACAATGCCTACTTGAGCAAATCACTCGATGAGCTCGGAAAAGAGAGAGCACTTACGGCTCTTTACATCGGTAGTGACCGCAAAGCATACGGAAAACTACTTACCAAACAAGAGGCAACTACAGACAGATCGTTACAGCAACTACGCAGTAAACTGGTTACAGATACCGGTAACCTCATTCCTTTTTTACCGAAGATGCTAGGAGAGAATACCGATCTTAATACACAGCAGTATCAACATATGCTTAAAAACCTTACGCTGATCAAAACGATCCGTAAAGAAGCAAAAGGTGATGCAAGTTTCCAAAAGGTATTCTTCGACGGTTACACCAAAACATTAACTACACCGATCGTACAGAACCTTATGCAGATCAAGAACTTTGCACTTGATACAGAGATCGCTTCACTCATCTCGACACTCTCTCAACTCTACATCGTAAAAGAGAATACCGGAATTGAACGCGGTTATGTCGCTTACTTCATGACGAAAAAAGCCTCTATGTCCTTCCGTGAGATCTCAATGTGGGATGAGTTTAGAACAAAAGCGAATATCTTTGATATTGAGCAGGTTAACGATCCAAAAGTACGTGCCGAGCTTCAAAAGATTCTAGCTACACCAAAAGCAAAAGCCCTTATTCAAGAGCTCCTTGATACTGCTTCGGCTATTCAAACTGATGTCGATAACGGTGATTACGGTGAGAATGTCATGGATTGGTTCTCCCTTGAGACACAAAAGATCTCACTCTTTACCAAAGCGGAACTACTTGTATCCAATGAGCTATGGAACAAAGCCGATGCTTTCGTACAGAAGCAGTTGATGCTTCTTGCTATTGCATCCGGTATTCTTCTTCTGAGCCTCCTACTCGGATACCTTGGATACACAACTGCAAGAGACATTACCAGAAACATCCGTGAACTTGAAGATGTATTGAACAAAGCGGTTGATGAGATGAAACAGAGCGAGCACTATCTCTCGGCAGATACTGCCCATATTGAAAATATCGACCTCGATACGCATGAGGGTACGAAAGAGGCATATAAGTTCCTAGAGACTCTTGTAGAATCGGCAAAAGAGGATAAACAGACAGCACTTCAAGCCAATGAAGCGAAATCACTCTTCTTGGCGAACATGTCTCATGAGATCCGTACACCGCTTAACGGTATTGTCGGATTTACAGAGATCCTTAGAAGTACCGACCTCGATGCGGAGCAAAGAGAATTCCTCAACATCATTGATAAGAGTTCGGAGAACCTACTTAGTATTATCAACAACATTCTTGACCTCTCCAAAATCGAAAGCAATAAGATCGAGATCGAGAATATCGTCTTTGACTCTGCTGCCGAGTTTGAAAGTGCGGTTGAGACCTATGCAGTAGGTGCGGCAGAGAAGAATATCGACCTGAACTTCTACATGGATCCGACCATCAGCCCGAAACTCAAAGGGGATCCTACCAAGATCAAAGAGGTTATCATTAACCTTCTAAGCAACGCGATCAAATTCACCAGTTACGGCGGAACGATCAACCTTAAGATCGAAAAAGAGCAAGGAAGTGACAACCGTATCAAGTTCTCCGTACAGGATAACGGTATCGGTATGACCAAAGATCAACAAGCACGTATCTTTGATGCCTTCTCTCAAGCGGATGTCTCCGTTACAAGAAAATACGGTGGTACCGGTCTTGGACTTACCATCTCCGCACAGTTCGTTGAATTGATGGGTGGAAAACTCGAACTTGAAAGTGCCAAGGATCACGGTACGACATTCTTCTTCTCTATTCCACTAGAAGAAGTTGCATCGACAGAGGTTAACTATAACCATGCCTTTGAAGATATGGTTATCTGTAAATACCAAGAGGAGATCCCAACTGTTCTTGACAACTATCTTGCTTCTTACTTCGACTATTTCGGTCCTGAAGTTAAGCACTATGAATCTGTCGGTGAACTAAAAGAACTAAATGATGAAGGATCATGTAAAACATTCTGGCTTGATATCGATAAGACAAAACAGAATATTCTCGATGCTATTACCAATATTGAACGTTCAAAACTGATCGTCATTGCCAATGTTACAAGCCGTAATAAGATCGATGAATTAGGCATTAATCAAGATAATGTTATCTTTAAACCTGTTACACTTACCAAGCTTAAGACGATCCTTACAAAAACTGCAGAGAGTGCACCGGAACTATCAGAAGCAGCGATCCAAACACAAGCTACTCACTTCGATGCAAAAGTATTGGTAACAGAAGATAACATCATTAACCAGAAATTGATCAAACGTGTTCTTGAGGATCACGGTATCACAGTCGAACTTGCGAACAATGGTCTTGAAGCCTTTGAAAAACGTAGAAACAATGACTATGATCTACTCTTCATGGATATTCAGATGCCTGTGATGGACGGTATCGAAGCAACCCATGAGATCATCGACTATGAAGAGGATGAAGAGGTACCTCACGTACCGATCGTTGCATTGACAGCCAATGCACTAAAAGGAGATAGAGAGCGTTTCTTGGCAGAAGGAATGGATGAATATATCACTAAGCCGATCGAAACAGCAGAACTTCTTTATGTTCTCAACAAGTTCCTCTCCGATAAGGCAAAAACCGTCACAAAAGAAGAGAAACCGGAAGAGGAAAAAACTGAATCTCAAACACCAAAAGAAACCGTACAGACACAACCTGAAAGCAATGTTGAAACTGTATCTCCGGTTGTGGAAGAGGTCGATGTAGTTGAACCGGAACCGTCAATTGAAGACCTATCCGGCGAAAAATCCGATAAAAAGATACTAATCGCTAAAAAATTCCTATTGGAAAGACGTGTACTTACCAAAGTTATCGAAAACTTAGGATATGATTACGAGATTATTGAAGATATGGCACAACTTGCCAATAAACTTCAAAGTGGTGAATACGACATACTCTTCGCTGATCCGGAGTTAGTTACTGAAGAAGTGAAAAGTGCAGCGAATGATGTCGTGATCATTACCGATAGCAATGATAAAAACAATATTGAAACAGCGATAAAAACACATAGAGGATAAAAAATATGGGACTAAAAGTACTTGTAGTTGATGACGATATGATCAATAGAATGTTATTAAAAACACTACTCAAAAAGAATGCAAAAGTAACTGATATAGTCGAAGCGGAAAATGGTTCTGATGCACTGAATAAAATGAAACAGGATCCAAGTATCAACTTGATCCTGCTTGACATCATGATGCCTATCGTTGATGGGATCGAGTTCTTGAAGATATTTAGAGCGGATATGGCAAATGCGCATGTTCCTGTCATCGTGCTCTCGACAGATGATACAAGAAAAACGGAAGTATATGATAACGGTGCGAATGACTTCATTCGTAAACCGGTCAAAGAGGAAGCGCTCTTTGCCAAAATAGACCAGTGGTCTGAATAGAGATGTATATCTCTACCCTTCGGTAGTGTGAAACTACACTACCCCTCTCTACTGCCCGATAGCAGTAGAGGACTTATGATATCAATGCCTCTTTCAATACCTCTTCTATCGTTGAGACACCTATAATTCGAATATTCTCTTTCACCTCTTCAGGAATGTCATCAAGATCTCTTTCATAGTTCTTTACAGGGATCAATGCCTTCTTCACTCCTGCTTTGTATGCAGCGATCAGCTTCTCTTTCAATCCACCAATAGGCAAGACCTTTCCTGTCAGGGTCACTTCACCTGTCATTGCCACACGGTTATCGACCTTTTGCCCACTGAGTATCGAAGCGATCGCAGTTGCCATCGTGATACCCGCACTTGGCCCATCCTTTGGTGTTGCACCTTCAGGTACATGGATATGTAGATCATACCGTTTATAGACCTCGCTAGGGTCAATAACACTGTTCTCTTCTCTCTCTTTTGCCGTACGCGGTATCATCTTCTGATCGATCTTTAACTTACGCTCATCGATCAATATCTTAACGACCGAATGTGCGATCCGTACGGACTCTTTCATAACATCACCTAAACTTCCGGTAAGTTGAAGCGCCCCTTTCCCTTTGATCTTGATCGCCTCAATGGTCAAGACATCTCCACCTACCGCCGTCCATGCAAGACCGGAGACCACCCCTACTTGCGGCTTTGTATCGACCGGCGATATCTCAAAAACCTTCTTCTCGACGAACTTCTCAAGATTCTTTCTCGTTACGCGTACCTCTTGCTTTTGCTTATCTTCAAGTAAGATACGTGCGGCTTTTCGCATCAGCCCTGCAATACGCCGTCTGAGGTTACGTACTCCTGCCTCTCTGGTATACTCATCTATCAGAATACGCAATGCCTTATCGGAGATGTGGAACTCCCTCGCCTTTAGCGCATGCTTCTTCAACTCCTGGGGGATCAAGTAGCGTCTTGCGATCTCGAACTTCTCTTTGGGCGTATAGGAGTTAAGTCCGATGAACTCCATACGGTCACGCAGCGGAGCGGGGATACGCCCCACATCATTTGCCGTAGCGATGAAGATCGCTTTACTCAAATCGATATTGAAGTTCAAGTAGTAGTCACGGTATTTGCTGTTCTGTTCAGGATCAAGTATTTCCAAAAGAGCTGCGGTAGGATCTCCACGCATACTTCTACCCACTTTATCGATCTCATCCAGAACGATCACCGGATCCATACTCTTTGCCTCTATGAGCCCTTGTACCAAACGTCCGGGCATCGCTCCGACATAGGTACGTCGATGTCCACGAAGTTCATTGACATCTTCCAGTCCTCCCAGTGCGATACGTACCAAAGGACGACCCAGTGCATGTGCGATGGAGTTCGCCAACGATGTCTTCCCTACCCCCGGAGGGCCTGCAAAACATAAGATCGCACCTGCGGTATCTTTCTTCTCTATTCCCCTTAGCATCGCAAGTTCACGTACAGAGAAGAACTCGATAATACGCTCTTTTGGTTTTTGGAGTGAATAGTGGTCCTTGTCAAGCTCTCTTGCCACATCCGCAACAGAGAGATTCTTTTTGGTAAAACGACCAAAAGGCAGCTCCAGTACCCACTCCAGATAGCTCTGGATCAAGTTCGCATCTGCTGAATCAGGATGCATTCGTGCAAAACGATCCAGCTGTTTGCTGATCTCCTTATAGGCATCTTCGCTCATTGCAGGTTTGAGTTCTTCGATCTTCTCCCGAAATGCCGCGATCTCCTCTTCACGTTGGGTATCCATACCAAGCTCTTGCTGGATCTCTTTGAGCTGCTCTTTAAGAAAATACTCTTTATTGGTCTGTTCTATCTTGTTATGGACCTTTGAACGGATCTCGCGTTGTACTTTCGCAGATTCGATCTCAGAATTGATCACATCGATCAAGCCCATCAAACGGTTTTCGATATCGGGCTCACTATAGAGACGATACGCGATCTCCTTATCCAGCTTCAACATCGAAGAGACAAGGTCTGCGATCCTTTGCGGTTCGTCATTCTCATCGATGGTTCTAACCAGATCCGCAGGAACATGAGAGCT
>Ga0256843_1003790_pt1 | contig 10340 bp, 8 predicted proteins | sample AlvinellametaG_FD_191572 | JGI IMG/M metagenome (GOLD analysis project Ga0256843, IMG submission 191572) | Pompeii worm associated microbial communities from hydrothermal vent at the East Pacific Rise, Pacific Ocean - Alvinella | ecosystem: Host-associated > Annelida > Integument > Unclassified ... | reverse complement strand
CAAAAGTCTATCATCACCCTGATATGCTATCTCTACAAAATCCCTTACACTTCCTAAAACTTTAGTGTTTTTTAAACCTTTAAATATACCTATACCATGAGTTTCATGAACTACATAATCACCTATTTTTAACTCATCCAGTAGTATCTTTGGTCGTTTTTTTCTTTTTTGTTTTATATGTTTGTTTAAAGATATGATAACTTCATCTTTTCCCAAAAGATTTACCACAAAGTCATCTTGAACTACTTTAAAGCTTAAAGTATCTGGTAAGTTTATCTGTTTTATAAGTGCTTCACTTCTTGCTATGATGGTTATCTTTTTGTTTTTGTGATACTCTAAAAAGGTTTTTATATCTGAGATAACCAAGTCTTTATACTCTTTTGCATCTGATAGTAGAGGTTTTGAGAGTAAAAGTTCTCTTTTTTGATCATCTATAAAGTCCAACTCGCTTATAAGGTTTTCGCAGACTATAGATGTTTTATCTTTTAAAAAGTCTATAGTATCTTCTAATACCCAAAATCCCAAAGATTTTATATCTTTTTCAAAGCTATCGCTTTGCATACAGGAAGCTTTTTGGTTGATATTTTGATAGCTATCATGATCTAGTGAAAAGAGTGCTGGTGGCAGGATAAAACTATCTTTTTCCTCTTTTAAAGTCTTTTGAGTAGTTACATCAAACTCTTTTATACTGTCTATCTCTTCGTCAAAAAGACTGATCCTAAGAGGATAGTCGAGATTTGTAGGAAATATATCTATGATATCGCCTCTAAAAGATACCTCTCCCTTTACGGTAACAAGTTCTACAAACTCATATCCCCAGTTATAAAGTAACTCTTTGAACTCTTTTGTGTTTATCGTATCTGCAAACTCGATTTTTTTTTCTTTAAAAAGTTTTGATGCTGGAAGAGGGTGCAAAATAGTAGAAAACGGTGATATCAGTATCTTTTTAGGAGAGTTGTTTTTGTAGTACTCTCTTAAAGTGTTTAGAAGTGAGGTTAGTTCCTCTTTAAAACTTCTTAGATCATCTCCATAGTTTGCTCTAAAATCAGGCAATACAAAACTTTTGTAGCCTAAAAATCTAACTACTTCGGATACAGTTTGTGAGTGTTTGTCATCTTTAGTGATAAAGATATCAGGATGAGAGTTGTTTTTTAAATATTCATAAACTTTATCTTGCAAAAAATACCTTTTGAGTTTTTTGCGAATTTTAGCATAAGGAGTTTAAAACCCTTATGCTATGCAGTAGCTTCCTCTTTTTCCATAAGTTTTGACATCATATTTTCAACTATTTGTTGAGTATATGGTTTTATGATATAACCACTTATACCCATATTTTTTATCTCTACAAATTTTTCTTTTCTTCCTTCTGTTGTTTGTATGATGATTTTATGATGTTTTAGTTCAGGATCATTTCTGACTATCTTAAGCATCTCATCACCTCTCATGATAGGCATGTTTATATCCAAAAAAGTATATGAGATATCAGGGTTGTTTCTTAGAAGTTCAAGTGCTTCTTTCCCATTTTCCGCTTCTAAAATAGTCGCATCTTTGTTTATCTTTCCTATCCCTACTTTTAGGATCCTTCTCATGATCTGACTATCATCTACTACAAGTATTTTCATTTGTTCTCCTTATACTAACTCTTCTATTTTTAAAAGACTGTCTATATCTAGTAAAACAGTCATTTGTGTTTGGTTTAATTTTACTAAACCTTGTAAATATTTTGAATCTATACCAATCTCCATATCATAAGTTTGTGAAACTTGAGATTTTTGTATAGGTAAAATCTTCTCTATATTGTCAACAACGATACCGATAAGTTTGTCTTCAGCTGTTTTTACAACTATTGCAACTGTATTATCGTCATAAGTTGGATTTTCTTGATTAAATCTTATCCTAAGATCTACTACAGGTATGACTTCACCTCTTAGGTTTATCACTCCTTTTATCCAAGGTTGTTCTGTAAAAAGTGGAGTTAGTATGATCTGATCATATACAAGTATCTCTTTTATTTGATCTAGTCTTATGGCAAAGTTTTCGTTTATGAGTTTAAATATCACATGTTCCATCGTTATGCCACCTTTTCTAAATATTTGTTTTCTTCCACTATATTCATCACATCAAGGATAAGTCCTATACTTCCATCTCCTCTGATGGTTGCAGCTCCTATACCTTTTATCTTTTTATAGTTTTTTTCTAAAGATTTTACAACTATCTGCTCTTGGTTTAAAAAGTCATCTACAAAAAGGGCTACTTTTGTGTTTGATGTTTTTACTATTATGAGCATTCCCTCTTCAAAACTTGTGTATTTTGTTTTGATACCAAAAAAGTTATATAGTTTGATGATAGGAATGAACTCATTTCTTAACATAAGTATCTCTTTATTGTTTTTTCCTATCTTTTTTATCATATGTCCTTTTGGTTGTAGAGATTCTACGATAGTACTAAGTGGAAGTATAAACTTCCTATCTCCTACCATGACATTTAGTCCATCTAGTATAGCTAGAGTTAAAGGTAGTATGATCTTAAACTCACTACCTTTGTTTGTCTCTGTTTTTACTTCAACTTTTCCGCCAAGAGAGTTAATGTTGTTCATCACAACATCCATACCAACACCTCTACCGCTAACATCACTTATCTTGTCTGCAGTTGAGAGTCCAGGAGCAAAAACAAGCATCACTTTATCATCAAAACTCATCTGTGATAACTCTTCTTGAGTTATGACTTCGTGTTCAAGTGCTTTTTTTACAACTTTGTCCACATCTATACCTGCACCATCATCTTTGATACTTATGATGATGTTTCCACTCTCTTGAGATGCCGAGATAGTTAAAGTACCTGTCTCTTTTTTACCTTTTTCTCGTCTTATATCAGGTGTTTCTATACCATGATCTAAAGAGTTTCTTATGATATGAGTTAGTGGATCCATAAGTCCCTCTACCATCATTTTATCTATCTCAACATTATCACCAAAGTGTTCAAACTTAACTTTTTTATCTAACTTTCTGGCTAAATCTCTTACCATCTTTGGTAGTCTTGAGTAAACACTCTCCATAGGAACCATACGAACAGACATAACAGACTCTTGAAGTTCTCTTATATCACGATCAAGTGAGTCTAGTTTTTCTACTATCTTTTTGTATATCTCATCATGTGCTTTTAAGTTATCAGCAAACTGAAAAAGCATACTTTTTGTGATAACCAAGTCTCCTACACGGTTCATAAGATTGTCTATCTTGTCAAGGTTAACTCTTATAGAACTAGCACTTGCTGATTTTTTTATACTTTTTTCCTCTTTTGCTACAGGTTTTTTTCTGTTTTGTTCTTTTTGAAGTTCTTTTTCTTTTGGAGGTGCACTTTTTGCGGCAGGTTTTGGTATAGGTTTTTGTGCTGGTTCATCATCAAAGATCTCAAATGGTACTACTTCTTCTTTGGGTGTTTCGTCAAAGATCTCAAAGGGAGGAGTTGTTTGTGTTTTTTGATCTTCATCAAAGATTTCAAAGGCAGGTGTCTTTGGGGTTGCATTGTTTTCAAACTCTTTGATCTCTTTTTTTAGAGCTTGTAACTCTTGTTCAAACTTATCGTTTTCCAACTTTCCGTTTAGTTCAAGATCTATCATCTCTTGAGCTATATAGAGTGAGTTTAGTAAAAATGTATTTAGATCCATAGTATATGGAAGTTTTTTTTCTCTAACATCATCTAGTATATTTTCTATATCATGCATATATGTTGGAAAATAACTTAGGTATAGAAATTGGGAGGATCCTTTTAAAGTATGAACATATCTAAAAAGTTCATCTATAGCTACACCTTCTACATTGCCAGATGCTTCTACTTCGTTGAGGATTTTAAAAATCTCTTCAAAAAGATCAAGAAGTTCACCTGCTGAAGAGGATAAAACTTTTTCTATCTTTTGTTCTTTTGTACTCATAAAGTTGGAGATTTGATCTTTTAACTCATCTATCATAGAGTTTACTTCGTTTTCATCTATGTTTCCTTCATACTCTTTTTCAAGTATATCTTGTATGTTGGATACTGCATCTATAAAAAAGTTGATGATATCTTTTGTAAACTCAACTTCTCCCTCTCTAATACTGTCTAAAAATGTTTCAAGATGGTGAGTATAATTTGAAACATTCATCAAACCTACACTTCCTGCTCCACCTTTGATAGTATGGATATTTCTAAAAAGAGAGTCTATCTCCTCTTTTGATATCTCTCCTATCTCTTCGTTTTTAAGAAGTATAGAGTTTATACCATCAAAAAGCTCTTCGGCTTCTTCCATAAAAAAATCTACGATTTCAGCATCTATCATATCGTTTCCTTTTGATTACTCTTTTACTTCTTCATACAGCTCATTTGATATCTTTAGTATTTCATGAGAGATTTCATCTGTGTTGTTTGCTATTTTGTTATTTTCTACAAATAGTGTTTTTACCTCTTTTACAAGCTCTTCAACAGAGTTTACTTTTTCTAACTCTTTTGATGCTTCTTGTGCTACTTTTGAAACAAGTTCTGATGATTTTTGGATTTGGTTGTTTACTTTTGAAAAGTTCTCTTTCATGTTTAAAGAGATTTCCATACCCTCTTTTGCTTTTTCTTTTGTCTCTTCAACCAACTCTTTTATCACTCTTGCAGCTTCTGCTGACTTTGTTGCAAGGTTTCGTACTTCTTGTGCAACTACAGCAAAACCTTTTCCTGCATCTCCAGCAGTTGCAGCTTCTACTGCAGCATTTAGACTTAGGATGTTTGTTTGAAATGCTATAGAGTCTATAGCTGTTATGGATTCTTCTATAGTTTGTGTTGATTTGTTTATGATTTCCATCGCTTGAAGGGTTTTTCCTGCTAACTCTTCTCCCTCTTTTGCACTTGATGCTGTTGATGAAGCAAACGAGTTCATCTCTTTTGCTCTTTGAACAGTTTCTTTGATCATATCTGTCATGATTTCCATCTCTTTTGTTACAAGTTCTGTGTTTTGACTACTTGTATCGATGTAGGATTTTAGTTTTTCAACACTTTTGTTTAACTCTTTTGCTGATGTGTTTAGTATGTTTGATTTTGTTTTTAGTGTTGTATTTATCTTTTCTTTTGATTCTTTTAAAACATTCCCAAGAGCATTTATACCATTACTTAAACCTTTTAACTCACCTTCTAACTCTTTTGTTATCTTTGGTTCATAGTTCCCATCTTGATACTCTTTAACAACATTTGTTATAGATGTTACACTATCTTGTATCTGATCTAAAAATTCGTTAAGATTTATTTTTAGTTTTTGGATTTCTGGGTTTACTGCTTCGGATTTTAGCCTTTTTGAAAAGTTTCCTTTTGCAACAAGTTTTGAAACTTTGGCAACTTCTTCAACAGCTTTTGTATCTGTTTTTATATCTTCTTTTATCTGTGTAACATTTTTGTTGATCATCTCTGCTATGAGTTTAAACTCATCATTTGTATCTATTTTTATCTCTTTAGGATTTTCATTTTTTCTGTTGATAAAGTCAAAAAATGAGCTTATTCCATTTTTTAACTCTTCAAGATTTTTTACTATTTTGTTTGTAAATAGTGTTAAAGACAGATTTATCATGATATTTATGATAAGAACAAAAGCAAAGATAATAATATTGTCAGTTTTTGAGTCTATTATTCCGCCTGTATTGTCTATTTCACTATGAAAGTTTTTATGTAATTTAGATGTTTTTTCTATAGTAGAGTTTAAAATTGTTGTATATGGAAGATTATTGTTATATTTTTGTGAGATAATATGAATATTTTGGGCTATATCTTTTGGTAGTTTATCTGATAGTTTTTCTAACTGCTTGATAGTGATATCTGTTGGTTCATTTTTAAGATTTCTTAGGAGCATTTCAGTTGCACCCATTTTTTCAAGTTTTGTTATATGTTGTAGATGTATGGCTGCGTTTTGGTTTGCTTCATACATCCTGTATCCTACAAAAATCTGTAATACTAAAAATGATAAAAATATAAAAACTCCGAGTTTGAAACTTTTATTTTTTAATCCTGTTATATTTTTTGTTTGCATTATTGTGCTCCTTCTAATATCTCTTTTAAGTAAGAATATAGTTTGTTTAAGTCTGATTTGTTTACTAGATCTATGGCTCCAAGTTGAAGTATTTTGTCTTTTACACCTTGATTTGTCATACTAGTGAGTGATATGACAGGGATATTTGAGTAATCAGACTCCTCTTTTATATACTTTATAACTTGATATCCATTTTTTATAGGCATCTCTATATCTGTTATAACCAAGCCTACTTCACTTGGTTTTAGAGTATCTAGTCTGTCTATGAGTAGTTGACCGTTTTCATATATCTCAAAGTTAAGATTTATGTTGTTGAAAAACTTACTTAGTTTATCTATGACTATGGTGCTGTCTTCTGCAACTAAAACTAGTTTATTTGAAGATATTTTAGATGTGATATTAAAAGATTCGATGTCATATATGGTGTTTTTAGAGGTATGATCTCCTGTATTTGTATCAAAAAGAAGCCTTTCAGCGTCAAATATGATACACATTTTAGAACTTTGTTTATCTTCAAGATAAACATCTGTAACATATGATATCTTTGGATCTTTTGATGAAGGCATTTTTAACTCTTCACTAGCTTTTTCTTCTATCTTTATAATATCTTTTACTAAGATACCTACCTTTTTTTGGTTATAGTTACATACTATTACTATCTTGTTTTCATCTATATTTGTGTCATATCCTAGCCATTTATCAAAATCAACTATATATATGATCTCTCCACGAAGATTTATAAGACCTATTACATAAGGATTGTTTGATGGGGCTTTTAGGATCTCTAGTTCATCTTTTATCAAAAAGCTTTGGATTTTAGATATGTTTATAGCATATATATCACCACGAACTGTATAAAAGACTGCTAGTTGCATGACATTTCTAAGATGACTTTTGGTCATATAGTCGATATTTGCTTGAATATCATTGTTTTGTTCAGATACAGCTATAGTCATTTTGTCTCCATAAAGTTTTTCTTATTAGTCATATCGGTTATTTAAATAATTTATTTAGAGAAAAAGAGAAATGTTTAAAAATTTATTTTGTATATTTTTTGAAAAAATAGGTATTTTTATCTTATTTTAGAAGTTTTTATACTATCATGCAAAAATATTTTGCTAGAAATCAGATTTCTAGTTAAGGAAGTTGAACAATATGAAAGATAAGTTTATCATAACTATCAGCGATATAAATGGTTCAAAGCAATATACTTTGAGTCAGTTTATAAAAGTTATATTTAGTTGGATAGTTATAGTAGTAGTTATAGTTTTTGCTATAGGGATCATGGTTGTAAACTATCTTTCCACACATGTAGAACATCTTGAAAAAGATAAAAAAGAGTTAAGTCAACAAAAAGAGATACTTATAAAAGAGATCATAAAATCCCAAGAAACTTTACAGTCTATGGATGAACAGTTAAAAGAGGCAAAAAAACTTATAGGAATAGAACCTGATGAAAACAGTACAGTCATAAAAGATGAAACAGTTGCTGATACAAAAGTAGAAAAAAAAGATGAAAACTTATCAGTTAAAAAAGCTAAAGATCCTAGAGATTTAACAGCGGCTGAGTATATATTTTTAACAAGACTGATACCAAATGGCAAGCCATTAAACTATAAAAGGATATCTACAAAGTTTGGTTTTAGGATACATCCTATAACAAAAAGAAAACAGCTTCATTCTGCAAATGATTTGGCAGCAGATATAGGAACACCTATCTATGCACCAGCTGATGGTGTTGTTGTATATGCTGGTAAAAAAAGATTTTATGGTAACTTTATGTTGATAAGACACGGTATGGGTTTTGAAACAGCATATGGACATCTTCATAGTATAAAAGTAAAAACTGGAGATTATGTAAAAAAAGGTGATTTGGTAGCTTTATGTGGAAATACAGGTAGAAGTACAGGACCGCATCTTCACTATGAGATAAGATATCTTAGCAAGTGGCTTGATCCAGAGCCTTTTATGAAAGAGTGGAGTTATAAAACATACAAAAAAGTTATGAAAAAGAATAAAATAGTAAAATGGAACAGTATGATTCAAAAAGTAAGAGATGAAATAAAAACTATAGAAGAAAAGAAAAAACAAAATCAAGAACCAGAAAATAAAGGAGAATAATATGGGTTTATTTGGTGGTAAAAAAGAGAGTTCTAACAGCGATAGTGTAAGTAGTGCAGCTATAATAACTCAAGGTACTAAAGTAACAGGTGATATAGAGAGCAATGATACTTTGCATGTAGATGGAGAAGTAAACGGAAATATTATAGTAAATAACATAGTAGTTGTTGGTAAAAATGGTATAGTCAATGGAAATGTAAAAGCACAAAAAGTTATATGTAGCGGAAAGATAGATGGATTTATAGAGTGTGAATCTATAGAGATTTTACAAAGTGCAGAGGTTTCTTATAAGCTTGTTTCTCATATCGTTATCATAGATGGAAGATATGAAGGAGTTATAACAGCTAAAAATGTTTTGGTAGATACTCATGGATTGGCAGAAAATAAAATCCAAGCAAAAGAGATAGTTGTAAAAGGTGCTTATATAGGAGATCTTGCTTGTGAACTGTTAACTACTAAACCAAGTGGAAAAATCAAAGGAAATATGTTTGTAAAAAATATAAAAAATGAAGGTGGTTTAGTTGAAGGTTCTATCGGTCAGTATAAAGATATATTTTCTCCAGAGGTAAAAGAACTTGAAAATAAAAGTGATAATGTAGAAGATGTTGAAATAGAAGAGAAGTAAAAAAACTTTTTATAATATTTTAAGTAAAAAAAGATATAATCTGGCACAAAAATTTGTTTAAGGAAATACAATGGCACACAAGAAAGGTCAGGGTAGTACCCAGAATAATAGGGATTCAGCTGGTAGAAGGCTGGGTGTTAAGAAGTTTGGTGGTGAGTTCGTAAGAGCTGGAAATATCATCATAAGACAAAGAGGAACTAAAGTTCACGCTGGTGAAAATGTAGGTCTAGGAAAAGATCATACTATCTATGCACTAGTTGATGGGCATGTAAAGTTTTCTGTAAAAGATAAAAGAAGAAAAAAAGTTTCTGTAGTTCCTGCAGTATAATCTTTATTTAACTTCGATCAAGGGGGAGGGTGGTTTTACCATCTTCCCCCTTTTTTTATGGTTTTGTTAAACCAGTATCTCTCTTTGACCTTTGTGGTTTGGAGCGGATATAACTCCTGTCATCTCCAGTTGTTCTATGATCCTTGCTGAGCGGTTATAACCTATCTGTAGTTTTCTTTGTATGTAACTTATAGATGTCTTTTTATCTGTTAAAACTATGTTTTTAGCATCCTCATATAGCTCATCAAAGTCATCTCCAACGCTACTATTTGCTCCACTAGGAGCTGAAGTTACGGCGGAAGATCCGTTTGGATTTGGTTCGCTTAGATAACTTTCATCATACTCTACCTCTCTTTGCATCTTTAGAAAGTCAACTATCTTTTCTATCTCCTCTTCAGTTACAAAAGGTGCATGAAGTCTTACAAGTGAACTTGTTCCTGGAGGAGTAAAGAGCATATCACCGCGACCTAAAAGTGAGTCTGCACCTGTGCTGTCTAGGATAACTTTTGAGTCTATCTTTTGTCCTACTTTAAAACTCATCCTACTTGGAAGGTTTGCTTTGATAAGTCCTGTTACGACGTCAACCGAAGGTCTTTGAGTCGCAACTATAAGGTGGATACCACTAGCTCTAGCCATTTGAGCTAGTCTTGCGATATAAAACTCCACATCTTTACCACTTGTCATCATAAGATCAGCTAACTCATCGATGATAACAACTATATAAGGGAAAGGCTCATATCCTTCTTTTTTCGCTTTTTCGTTGTAGTTTTCGATATTTTTTGTTTTTGTTTTAGCCATCAGTTTATATCGTCTTTCCATCTCTACAACCATGTTTGCAAGTGCCATGATCGCTTGTTTTGCTTGAGTTATAACAGGAGTTAAAAGATGAGGTATATCGTTGTATATCGAAAACTCCAGCATCTTTGGATCTATCATGAGAAACTTTAGATCATCAGGAGAGTTTCTATAAAGTAGTGAAACTAGCATAGCATTGATACCCACACTTTTACCACTACCAGTAGTTCCTGCTATAAGCAGGTGAGGAAGTTTTTTTAGATCAGTTACAAAAGGATTTCCTACTATGTCTTTTCCGACAACCATAGTAAGAGGAGATGAAGCAGTTTTAAAAAGTTTTGTTTCAAGTATCTCTCTTAGATAGATAGTTTCACTTTCGTTGTTTGGTATCTCTATACCTACTACGTCTTTTCCTGGGATTGGTGCTTGGATAC
>Ga0256843_1003788_pt1 | contig 10342 bp, 9 predicted proteins | sample AlvinellametaG_FD_191572 | JGI IMG/M metagenome (GOLD analysis project Ga0256843, IMG submission 191572) | Pompeii worm associated microbial communities from hydrothermal vent at the East Pacific Rise, Pacific Ocean - Alvinella | ecosystem: Host-associated > Annelida > Integument > Unclassified ... | reverse complement strand
AAACTGGAGTGATTTTTCTATATCTTCAGCAAGTTTTTCATACTTTTCACCCACTTCTGATTTATGAGCAAAGTCAAGATTCCATTTACTTACCTGATGCAGATCAGCCAAACCACCTGATGCAAATGCACGAAGAAGGTTTTGTGTTGCTGTTGCTTGATTATAAGCTTTTATCATACGTTCAGGATCCGGAACACGCGCTTTTTCATTAAAATCTATGCCGTTAATAATATCTCCACGATAAGAATCAAGTGTGATATCCCCTTGTGTCTCTGTATCTGATGAACGCGGTTTTGCAAACTGACCACCAAGACGTCCAACTTTAACAACCGGAAGACCACCTGCATAAGTCATTACAACTGCCATCTGCATTAAAGCCTTGAAAGTATCACGAATATTATCTGCATGAAACTCTGAAAAACTCTCAGCACAATCACCACCCTGTAGTAAAAATGCTTTTCCCTGTGCAACGTTAGAGAGTTGCTCTTTGAGTGAACGAGCTTCCCCTGCAAAAACTAATGGTGGATAGTTTTTAAGCTCTGCCAAAACAGACGCTAATTTTGCCTGATCCGGGTATGTTGGTTGTTGTAAAATCGGTTTTTCTCTCCAAGAAGAAGGACTCCAAGTACTCATTATCTGAACCTTATATAAATATTTTTTGCAATTTTATCCAAATATAGATAAAATAGCTATGATAAAAGTTGTTTTTATGCTTAAATGTGTATAATCACACTATCCAAATCACAGTTTTATTGGGAGATCTATTGGAAAAAGATGACTTAAAATCCTTAGTAACTCAAATGTATAAAGAACTATTAGAAAATATTGATTCACAAACAAAACCCAATAAAGAACAAGTGATAGACTATCTTGAAGATGCTATTGAAACAATTAAAAAAATTGATGATGAGAAAATAGATTCTATTGAAGAAGCAAGACTTGCTTTTACAAATGCTTATAAAAAAATTGCAAAAAAAAGTATATCCTCTTATAAAAAAACAAATGGAAAATTTGCTGAACTTACAAAGCTACAGCAAGAAACCTTAGATAAAGTTAAACCTCATTTTATTGATGTTCCTTCTATAATCACTAGATTTGATGATATACAAACACATATGACAAACGAAATTGAAAAAGCGAATGAAATTATTCATATGCTTTCAAAACAGATTATAGAACTTGAAGAAAATTCAAACCTTGATGGGCTTACAAGAGTTTTTAATCGTAAAGCACTCGATATTTATCTGCAAAACATTACAAAAAAAGGTTCTCTACAACATGAACTGCACCTACTTATTTTAGATATTGACGACTTTAAAAATATAAATGACACATACGGCCATGTAGCTGGTGATAAGATTTTAATTTTTTTAGCTAATTTATTACGAAAAACATTAAGAGACGGTGATAAAGTTTTTCGATATGGAGGAGAAGAATTTGTTGTAATTTTAAATAGAATTGATACAAAACAGTGTAAAGAGATAGCACAGAGAATACTTCAAAATATAAGTAACAATACGTTACTTTATAAAGGACATTCTGTTAATGTAACGATAAGTATTGGCGCTACACGTTATAATAACGGAGATACACCTGATATGCTTATTGAGAGAGCAGACAAAGCTCTTTACAAATCAAAAGCAGCAGGAAAAAATCAACTCAACACGGAAGATGCACATGGAACTTAATTATTTCGACATAACAGTAGCAGTAATTGTAATACTGCTTGGACTTAAAGGTATATTAAATGGCTTTTTTAAAGAGCTTTTTGGATTAATTGGTATTGTTGGTGGTATATTTATCGCCTCTAGATTTGGAGATATTGTTGGAAAATATCTTAGCGATCTTGTATTTCATTTTTCAAATCAATCTGCAATCAGCTTTACAGGTTTTATTGTAACACTAATTATTTTTTGGATTGTAATGATCATACTTGGACACCTCTTTAAAAAGCTCAGCTCTATGAGTGGTTTAGGTATTTTTGATCGTATACTGGGATTTATTTTTGGGGTAAGTAAATTTTTCTTAATTGCAGCAGTAATAGCTTTTGCTGTCAATAATGTAAAAGCACTCAAACCAACAATAGATTCTGCTTTTAAAGAGAGTAAACTCTTTCCTGTACTTGTTGAGACTGGTGGCTATATTATGAAAATTGATCCAAGTGACTTCTCTTCAAAAATAAATGATTCTGTTCAGCAAACAGCAGATGCAACAGAAAAAAAGATTCACGACGCAGCTGCTGAGAAAGTACAGGAAACTGTAGATGAAGTAAAAAAAGAGTTAACAGATCAACACGAGCATTAAAATGTCAAATGTTACTACGGACTTTAATGACAGGACCATTGAGTATGCTCAACTTTTAGAAAATTTTAAAAAGCTTTTAAAGATAAATGGACTCAAATTTACAATCCAGAGAGAGGTGATACTCCAGACACTCTATGAGTCTCATGAGCACCTCACTCCAGAGGCTCTGCACCAACTTATACAAAAAAGGCATCCGAGTTTAAAAACTGGTATTGCCACTGTATATAGAACACTCTCCCTACTTGAAGAGTCAAATGTTGTAACATCACTCTCTTTTGGAGCACAGGGAAAAAAGTATGAGCTTGGTGCTAAAGAGCATCATGATCACTTAATTTGCATGGAGTGTGGAGAGATAACGGAGTTTGTTGATGAAGCAATAGAGAAACGTCAACATGCTATAACAGATGAACTTGGATTTAAAATGCTTGATCACTCCATGCAGATCTATGGCATATGTAAAAAATGTCAAGAAAAATAATATAAACTACAAAAAAGGAAAATTGATTGTTTAGTAATAAATTCATTCAACAAAGAATAGAAAAAGCAAATGTCTTAAGAGAAGCTGGAATTAATCCATATTCAAATGAGTCACAGAGAAATACAAATGTCGAAAAATTTATCAATGTAAATTCAGATATTGAGCAAAAAGAAGATAAACGTGATGAAAATCGTAACTATACTGTAAGTGGTCGTATAAAACTACTCCGTATTATGGGAAAAGCTTCATTTGTAAAGATTGAAGATGAGAGTGGAATGCTCCAAATTTATGTAGCACGTGATAATCTTCCTGAAGGTTTTTACAACACTATCTTTAAAAAGAATATAGAAGTTGGTGATATTATTGAAGTAACTGGATACCCTTTTGTTACAGGAAAAGGTGAACTTTCACTTCATGCAAATGATCTCAAAATTCTTACAAAAGCTATCAGTCCACTCCCTGAAAAATTTCACGGTATCACTGATAAAGAGGTACGCTATAGAAAACGTTACCTTGATCTTATTATGAATGCAGAAGTAAGAAAAACTTTTCAAATCCGCTCAAAAGTGATCTCTTTAACACGCCGTTTCTTTGAAGATAAAGGCTTTTTAGAAGTAGAGACTCCTATGATGCACCCAATTGCCGGTGGAGCCAATGCAAAACCATTTGTTACACATCATAATGCTCTTGGTGTTGACAGATACTTAAGAATCGCTCCAGAGCTTTACTTAAAACGTTTAATCGTTGGTGGCTTTGAAGCTGTATTTGAGATCAATCGTAACTTTAGAAACGAAGGTATGGATGCAACACACAATCCGGAATTTACCTCTATAGAATTTTACTGGGCATACAAAACATATAAAGATTTGATAGAGATCACAAAAGAGTACTTCAAATATCTTTTTGAGCATCTTGATCTACCAACACTTCTTCCATATGGTGACTTAGAAGTAAATTTTGATAATTTTCAAGAGATTCCACTTATAGAATCACTTACAAAAATCGGTGATGTTCCAGCTGATATTGTCAATGATAAAGAAAAAATTATTGCTTACCTGAAAGAAAAGCATATTGATGTTAATGAAGCCATGAACCTTGGGCAACTCCAAGGTGAATTGTTTGATGAGTTTGTTGAAGAGAAACTCATTGATCCGACATTTATTACAGAGTATCCAGTTGAGATCTCTCCACTTGCACGTAGAAGTGATGCAAATCCTGCAATTACTGAACGTTTTGAGCTCTTTATTGCCGGTCGTGAAATTGCAAATGCCTTCTCAGAGCTTAATGATCCACTCGATCAACTAGAGCGTTTTGAAGGTCAGATGGCTGCAAAAGATTGTGGCGATGATGAGGCACATGCTATGGATACAGATTTTGTTGAAGCCCTCAGCTACGGTATGGCACCAACAGCCGGTCAAGGTATAGGAATGGACAGACTTGTAATGCTTCTTACGAATGAACACTCTATTCGTGATGTTTTACTCTTTCCAGCAATGAAACCATTGACACAAGATCTGTGTGATGAGGAAGATCCTCAAGAGCAGTAGAACCTTTTATGGTTCTACATATACTCTCTTAAAAATTATATCTAAAATATATAACACTTGAGTCAATCTATATAAAACTTTCTTATATCTACTTATTTTAATTAAAAGAAAATACTTCTCTTTTAATATTAAAAATACTTTAAAATAAAAAAATTCTTAAAGACAATAAGTTTTTAGTTTAAATTCAGCAAAAAAAGCGTACTCTAAATAAAATTAATATTCTGGGAATACCTATGAAACATATACTTTTTTTATCTATGTTATTTTTCACAAATTTTTTATTTGCTACTGAAGTTCCTGATATTGTCCCTGTTTCATGGTTACAAAAGCATTATAATGATCCTTCTTTAGTTATTATCGATGTTAGAGATAATAAAGATTTTAAAAAAGACCATCTTCAAAAAGCGGTTAACGTTCCTGCAATGACGCAACTTTTTTATGGTAAAAACATGCTTATTCCCCCTCTTTCAACTCTCAAAGAAATTTTTAGTAAAGCGGGTATTGATAACAATAGTGAAATTATAGTCTATGGTGGTAAAAATCCTATATGGGCAGCACGTTTTTACTGGATCGCAAAAGTTTTAGGTGTACAAAATATTGGTCTATTACAGGTAAATTATGGAAACTGGAATAAAGCTTCTTTACCAATTACAACAGAAATCTATAAAGCTCCATATAAAGATTTTGGACCGAAAATAAATAATGACTATATAAAAACACAGCTTGATGTACTTACATCTTTTCATGATGCATATATAATTGATGGTCGTCCTTTTTTATTTTACATTGGAAAAAAATCTCATGCAAAACGTTATGGACATATACCACATGCTCTTAATTTTCCAGGTAGTCTTACATACAATACAAAAGATTCTAAAACAACTATTAAAGATTTTAAAACACTCAAAAAGATCTATGCAAACCTGCCTAAAGACAAACCAATCATTCTCTATTGCGAGGATGGTGCTGATGCAGCTATGAATTTTCTAGTCTTAAGAAAGCTAGGCTATAAGGTTTCAGTTTACGATGGTTCATGGCTAGAATGGGGAAATCATCCAAACTTACCTATAGAAACAAAAATAAATAGACCATAAATGAAAACAGCAATATACCAAGGTTCTATAGAAAAAAGAATCAGCACTTTTGTATTTTCACTTGTATTTTTAATTATATTCAGTGCCTATGTAATATTTACTGTTTGGTACTTATATAATGAAAAATCTGAACGTATAACTCTGGCTCAGGGTATTACAAAGGTTTTAACTCAAGATTTTCTACGTCTTATTTTGATTGATGATATCAATGTTGCAAGTGATCTTACACAAAAACTCCATGCCTTTCCAAAGCTTCAAACAGTCATTTTATATAATACTCAAAAGAAAAAAATTTATTTTTATAAAACACAAGATAGACTAACAAAAGATCAAGTCATTTCTATCTCTACGAATCTTCAATATAAAAAAAAGAGTTATGGTAAAGTATACTTTGAATTCAAAATAGAATCTATTTGGGAAATTTTTCTAGAAAATATAACAATATTTTTAAGCTATCTTGCATTCTTTTTACTTCTATCTTATTTTCTTGTTCGCTCATATAGTACTTACTTTACCCGTCCACTTCTTTACCTTGTTAACTTTTTAGAAAAAATTGAGTTTCATGACGATATGAAAAAATATAGAGTTCAAAACAGCTATAACGATGAATTTGGCAAACTTTATGAAGAGATCAATATTATGTTTCAAAATATTGATACTTTTATACAAGAGAGAAATGAGGCTAAAGAACAACTTGAACTTATGCAATACTATGATGGTCTAACAGGATTTTATAATAAAAAAGGCTTTCTAACATCTATTGAAACATTTTGCAATACATCAAATGATAGTTGGAATGCCATCTTATATCTAAAAGTTCTTAATATCTCTACAATAAATCATGTCTATGGATATATAGAAGGAGATTTTGTTCTTAAAGAACTAGCTAGTAAAATAAAAGAAGAGTTTACAGACAGCACTTTACAAAGTTACTTTACTACCGGTCACTTTGTTTTATTTTATAACAATATAGCGTTAGATAAAAAATCTGCTCTCAAAGAGACAAAAAATATTGCAGATGCCCTTGTAACTCTTCTTTCACAAACCATACAACATAATGATAAAACTTTAACACCTGAAATCTCTGTTGGTATCGATATTTTTCAGCATCTTAATGATCCTCTTGAAGCTATTAAACATGCACACATCGCTTTACAAACTGCTCAAGAAAAAGAGCAAAAAATCTTTTATTATGACCCTGCAAATGAACTGGAAATTAAAGAGTATTTTAATGTTTTTGAAGAGCTACAGTATGCTTTAAAAGAGAATCAACTAGAACTCTATTATCAATTACAATATGATATGAATCAAAATATAATAGGTACAGAAGCTCTCATACGATGGAATCACCCAAAATTCGGACTTTTAACACCCTATAAATTTATTCCTATTGCAGAGAGAACAGATCTCATTATTACTATTGGTGATTGGGTTATTGAAAATACATGTAAACAGTTAGAAAAATGGCAAACGGATCCAAAAACAAAAGAGTGGAGTATCTCTATCAATATCAGTGCAAAACAGTTTTATAAAAAAGATTTTGTCTCAAATCTACATACAACAGTTTTAAAATATAATGTAAATCCAAATAATATAAAACTTGAACTTCTTGAATCTCTCTTTGTAAAACATCCTAAACAAGTGAGTGAAAAGATGCATAGACTAAAAGAACTTGGTTTTCAACTCTCACTTGATGATTTTGGAACAGGCTTTTCCTCTTTAGAATATTTAAAAACATTTCCTCTCGATCAGATTAAGATAGATCAATCTTTCGTAATGAATATGTTTCAAAATGAGAAGGATATAAAGATTATTAAATCGATTCTTTATTTAGGTAATCTTTTAGATATGAGTGTTATTGCAGAAGGTGTTGAAGAAAAAGAACATTATGAAGAACTCTGTAAACTTGGTTGTCATCAATTTCAGGGTTATTATTTTGCTAAACCACAAAGTATAGACTACATTAACAAGTATATCCTTCAAAGTTAAAGAAAGTCGTTTCAGTGCTCTGTTATTATATTTTTAGTATAATCGGCCATATTTTTAATTTTACAAGGAACAAAAGTCTATGAGTTTTTTAAAAGAGTTCGATGAAGAAGTATATAACTTATGTGAGAAAGAGTTAGAGAGACAAACTGACCACTTAGAGATGATTGCATCTGAAAACTTTACACTTCCTGCTGTTATGGAAGCTATGGGAAGTGTTTTTACAAACAAATATGCAGAAGGTTACCCTGCAAAACGTTACTATGGTGGATGTGAATACGCTGATGGTGTAGAACAACTTGCAATAGACAGAGCTTGTGAGCTTTTTGGATGTAAATATGCAAATGTTCAACCACACTCTGGTTCTCAGGCAAATGGTGCAGTTTATGCAGCACTTCTTAAAGCTGGTGATAAACTTCTTGGTATGGATTTAAGCCACGGTGGACACTTGACACATGGTTCAAAACCAAGCTTTTCTGGTAAAAACTACAGCTCATTTACATATGGTGTAGAACTTGATGGTCGTATCAACTATGACAGAGTAATGGACATCGCCAAAATTGTTCAACCAAAAATCATCGTTTGTGGTGCATCTGCTTATGCACGTGAGATTGACTTTAAAAAATTCCGTGAAATTGCTGATGAAGTAGGAGCAATCTTATTTGCTGACATCGCACACATCGCAGGTCTTGTAGCTGCAGGTGAACACCCTAGCCCATTCCCTTATGCGGATGTAGTAACAACGACTACACACAAAACACTAGCTGGTCCTCGTGGTGGTATGATCATGACAAATGATGAAGATATCGCTAAGAAAATCAACTCTGCTATCTTCCCTGCTCTTCAAGGTGGTCCACTTGTACACGTGATCGCTGCAAAAGCTGTAGGTTTTAAACATAACCTTAGCCCTGAATGGAAAGATTATGCAAAACAGGTGAAGAAAAATGCAGCAGTTCTTGCTGATGTTTTAATGAAACGTGGATATAACGTAGTAAGTGACGGAACAGACAATCACCTTGTCCTTGTAAGCTTTGTTGGAACTGATATCTCTGGAAAAGAGGCTGATGCAGCTCTTGGTAATGCAGGTATCACAGTAAATAAAAACACTGTTCCAGGTGAGACGAGAAGTCCTTTTGTTACTTCAGGTATTCGTGTTGGTTCTCCTGCCCTTACAAGTCGTGGTATGAAAGAGGCAGAATTTGAACTCATTGCGAACAAAATGGCTGATGTTTTAGATGATATCAACAATACTGAATTACAAAAGAAAATCAAAGAAGAGTTAAAAGCACTGGCACAGAACTTTGTTATCTATAATCAACCAACTTACTAAGTAGGAAAAACTATTATGACTGCAATGGATTTAAAACTCATTAAAATTGTAAATGACCACTACTGGATCAAACGTGATTCAGTAGTCAATAAAATCTCTTTTAAAGGGCGTACTTTTTATAATAAATTTGAAAAAGTTAATGCTCCGCTTAATCAATCAATTATTAACCAACACATTAAAGGAGAGATAACTGTTGCACACTCTCTTATAAATAAAATGGGGAAAGTTGAAAATATTGTTATTGATTATAATGGTCGCGATCCTGAGCGTTTTTACCATAGGGCACAACTGCTTTTACGTGAAGAAGGCTTTATAAACTTCACTGCTTACAAAAGTAAAACAGAAGGTCATCTACACCTCTATATTCATAAAGGGCATACTACTCTCTCTGAAGCTATTCAGCTTGGAAAAATGCTGAGTATGAAACTTGCAGCAAAACAACCAAAACAGTGGAGAATGTTCCCTAACAATGATATGCCTGATGAATATAACATTTTAGTTCTTCCTTATGAAGTCTATGCAAAAGAACGTGGAGCTTCTTGGTCAAAACATATGTAACACTATCTAAACTTGTTTGTTTATTCTATTTTTGGTATTATAATAACAAGAAACTTTAAAAATTGAGGTAATAAAATGGATGATAAAAACGAACTCAGTGATATCGTACTGAATAAAAACAACAATACCGGCTCAAATAAAAAGATAGTCCTGGCTGTTGCAACACTCGGTGTAGTTCTCATTATCGTCATTATGCTTATGAACTCGATGAATTCATCTTCAACAGAAAATTTACCTCAAGCCGTTTTACCTCCGAAACCTCAAAAAGAAGTTATAGAAGAGAGTGTTCAAGATGAACCACTCTTTGAAGAAGTAGAAGTGATGCAAGATGATAGCACAAGTGATGCAGATCTAGATAAAATTGCACAAAAACTCAAACAAGAAAGTCAAACAGAAGAAGAAGTTTTTCAGACAAAACAAGAGACACATAGAGTTGTCAAAACAAAACCTGTAGTTAAAAAAACTGTTACTAAAAAAGCACCTGCAAAGACAAAACATAAACAAACGAAAGCTGTAGCAAGTGGAAGATATTATGTTCAAGTAGGTTCTTTTTCTAGATATGAACCAAATAAAAAATTTCTTAGTTCTATTACAAAACTAGGATATCACTATAAGTATCATAAAGTAGCTAATCTAAATAAAGTACTTGTAGGTCCATTTAAAACAAGAGCTGAAGCAAACAGAGCCAAAAAACGACTTCGCACAAATGTTGAACCAGGTGCTTTTTTAGTAAAACTATAAAAATCATTTATTAAGGCTAAGCTTGATCCATTCAAAACAATTTACACTTGACCAATTAGCGCCTATTGCAGTCTATTCAAAAATAAGAGAGATGTTTCCAAATGAAATATCTTATCTTTTTGAGAGTGCCGGAGGCAGTGAGGGAAACTACTCTTTTATCTGTATAGGAGCTCGTGAAAGACTCCAATATATTGATGAAAAAACAATCTATACAGATGCTGATGGCCAAAAACATATAAAAGATGAAAACCCTTTTACTTTTTTAAAAGAGTATTATAAAAATATAGACACAACTATCTATAAA
>Ga0256843_1003787_pt1 | contig 10347 bp, 8 predicted proteins | sample AlvinellametaG_FD_191572 | JGI IMG/M metagenome (GOLD analysis project Ga0256843, IMG submission 191572) | Pompeii worm associated microbial communities from hydrothermal vent at the East Pacific Rise, Pacific Ocean - Alvinella | ecosystem: Host-associated > Annelida > Integument > Unclassified ... | reverse complement strand
GCTCGTAAAAATGCACCATCAACTGCAACGATATCACCAGTGATAAGTTTTAAATCTTTTAGTAAAATACTAAACTCTTTAAATATGGTTTGTAGGGCTTTAGGATTATTTTTTCTAAAGTTGGCTATAGTTTTATAACTAGGTCTTAGTCCTTGTGTTAGCCATATCATCTCTATATTTCTATTTATCTCAAGTTCTAGCTTTCTGCTACTTCTTATCTTGTTTAGGTATCCATAGATATATATCTTTATTAACAACCTTGGATGAAATGCTGGTTGTCCATCTTTTATGAGATTTTTTTTAGTTTTTATATTTAGTTTGGAGATATCTAGTATATTTACATACTCTTCTATAGCACGAACTACATTATCTTCATCTACTAACTCATCTAAACTTGGTGGAAACATCAACTGCTGTTTCCTATTTAACCCTTGTTTATATATACCCATCTTTAGCCTTTTATTATAAGATATATTTTACCATTTTTAGGATTTATATGTAGTGTTTTTTTATGGTTATTTAGGTAGAATATTTTTTAGTGTTTGGGTTGGGTTCTTTCACAGTCTCTTTGGAGAGAAATAAGTTACCCGGCAAGTTTTTTAGCTTTTTGAACTACAATTTGAAAACAACAAAAATAGTTTCAAAAACTGATTTTAAGGGTAACTTATTTCTCAAGTAGGTCGTAGCCTCGGACACTTCGTTTACCGAGGCTACGGAGGCGTGGGCTTCGCCCACTAGTCGCCCGGCACAGCAGTGCCAGGCAACAAGTGGGTTGAACAATCACCCTCTTGCTCAAATCCAAGATTTGCCCAAGAGGGCGTTGCTCACCCACGCCTCCGTTATGCTCAGTTCTTCAAAATCTCTGAGAATTGAAATTATTTCTAAAATTTGATTTCAGCGTTAAATTTATGATATACTTTGGATATACAAATATATTAGGAGTATATCATGACAGCAATAATCTCAAAATGGGGAAATTCTCAAGGATTAAGACTTCCTAAAAGTGTAGTAAAAGATTTAGATTTATCTATTGGAGATGAGCTAAATATAACCACAAAAGGTAACAAAGTTATATTAGAACCAATAGTTAAAAAAAAGAAAAAATATAATATTTATGATTTAGTTAAAAAAATTCCAAAAGATTATAAAACAAAAGAAGAATTTGAGACTAAAATGGGGATTGAAGAGTGGTAGAGTATATCCCTGAAATTGGTGATTTGGTTATTTTAACTTTTGATCCACAAAGTGGACATGAGCAAAAAGGGAGAAGACCAGCTTTAATAGTTAGCAATAAAGTTTTTAATAAACATCTTGGACTTGCATTTGCATGTCCTATTACAAACACAAAAAGAGATTTTCCTTTTCATGTCAAAGTTAAAAGTGAAGAACTAACAGGATTTATAATGGTAGAACAATGTAAATCTATAGATTATAAAGCTAGAAAAGTTAAATTTATTGAAAAAATAGATAATGAAACTCTTGATGAAGTTTTAGCTATTTTAGGTAGCATAGTTGATAGAGCATAACAAAACCTTGTAACATAACTATCAAGATGACTTCAACGGAAACAGTATATAAAACATAGTGCCTTTTGCAAGTCTTTTGACATGTAGTGAGCCTCCCATGTGTTGTTCTACTATGATTTTGGACATATAAAGTCCAAGTCCCATGGAGTTGTCTTTGGTTGTAAAGTAAGCTGAAAAAATCTTTTTGATATTTTCATCACTGATACCTTTACCATTATCTTCTACACATATGATGATATCTTTTTTTCTTTTGGTTAACTCTATATGTATCTTACCTCCCTCTTTGGAAGCATCTACACTATTTTTGATGAGATTTATCATCACTTGCAAAAACTCATTTGGATATAACTCATAATAAATCTCATCTAAAGAGATAGTTACTTCTAAATCTTTTTTCTTGATATATCCACTAACAAACTCTACTGATTTTTCTATCAAAAGTTTTAGATTTTGCATAGAAGTATCTCTTTTTGGTTGATAAAACTCTCTAAAATCATCTATCGTTTCTGACATAAACTCTATACTCTTTTCTATATCTTTATAGTAGTTATCAAGGTTTTGTTGTTTTTCATTTTCTTTTGGCATAAATCTCAACAGTGCTACAACAGAAGCTATCTTGTTGATAGGTTGTCTCCACTGGTGTGCTATCATAGGAAGCAACTCACCTAGGAGTGCTTGACGAGATTGGAATATCAACTGCTGATTACTCTCTTGGAGCTGTTTTTCATACTTTTGAAGTCTTTTTTTGATGATAGTTGATAAGTATATAGACAAAAGTATAGATACTATCCATGATATAAGTATGAGAATATAGTTGGTTTTTACATTCTCTTTTCTCTTTTTTTCATTGAGTTTTTCTTTGATAGCTATTTGTTTGTTGATATTGGTCAAATCTTTAATAGCTGTGATATACCAACCATACTCTGGTATATAGCTACTGTATGAGATATAGTGTTTATCTATCCAAAAACCTTTTTGTGCATTTGGCTTTATCATGGATTTGATATCTTTGTTTTTAGGTTGATATACTAGATTTGCATCTGTATCTACTATGTACAAAAAACCATCTTTGAAGCTATTGTTATCATTGAGAAAGCTAAGTATATCTTGTCTGACATATTTTTTCATATACTTTAGATACTCCCCTGCCCCTATATACCAGTCATAACAATCAAGCATCTTTACATAAGATATCTTATAGTGCATATTTTTATGTCCTTCTTGGACTATATACCAATAATAATCAACAAACCCTTCCCCTTTCTCTTTGAGTACTTTGTTGAACTCTTTGATGATATATTTGCCATTGACATCTCTGATATTTTTTATATTGTGATTTACAAGTTTTGGGTCTATATGCACATATGTATTGCCATCTAAATCAAGTACAAACATATATCCCAAATCACCTTCAAACTTGATATTGCTAAGTGTTTTGATAAGTAGTTGCTGTAACTCATCTTTTGGTAGTTTATCTTTGTAGTTATGGTAGATATTGTTTGCTATATTGACGGCTAAAGAAACTATACTTTTGGCATCTTTTTTTATCTTATCACTACTTTTACTATCATAATAACTTATAAACTGTGCAAAGTTTTCTACTTTTTCTTTCAGACGGTTTTTTTCTATATCCATCAATGTTTGTGCATACTGTTTGACCTCTGATTGGTTCTCCTTTTGTTGAGTATAGAAGAAAAATATATGAGACAAAGTCCCATAAAGCAAAAGTACCATCAAAGGAAATAGAAATATCAATGTAGTGACTTTGGATACAGAGTTTTTGTGTTTTAAGTACATAGTTTATATCCAAAACCACTTTGATTTTGTATGATGCCATCTGGTAGCTTTTTTCTCAAATGTTTGATACATGAACGAATGGCATTTGATGATGGTGCTTCATCTTCCCATAGTTGAGATATCTCATCATATGATATAGTTTTAGTTTGTGCAAGTATATCTAGTATCTCAAACTCTCTTATGCTTAGATGGTGTACCACTCCTTCAAAAGAGACACTCATATCATGTCTTTTGAGCCATACACCACTACACAACTCAACACTATCACTATCCATATAAAAACTACTCAGATATGAAAGGAGTTTATGTATCTTTTGTGTAGTAAAAGGTTTTACGATATACTGTTCTAACTTTAACTCTATAGACTCCAAAAGATAATCAGTCTTGGTATAAGCAGATATGACAATGATAGGTATATGCTTGTTTTGTTTTCTGATATATCGTATAAACTCTATACCATTCATTTTTGGCAACTCTATATCTACTATGATGATATCTATATCATTAGCTTCAAAAAGTACTAAAGCATCTTCAGCAGTTGAAGAGGTATAAAACTCACAAAAAAAACGACTCAACACAGTCGATATATTTTCTAAAACCTCCAACTCATCTTCGATATATAGTACATTTTTATCTTTGAGTATCTCATACATAATGTATATTATATCACAAAAAAATGGCAAAAATATGTCATACTACTTGGAGAATATATGATATAATCATAAAATGAAAATCAAAAATATAACAACTACTAGATTTAAAGCACCACTTAAAACACCTTTTGTAACATCACTAAGAAGGGTTGAGTATCTTGAAGATATCATAGTCATTATAGAGTGTGATGATGGAAGTATTGGGTATGGGGAGGGTGTACCCACCCCTGCTATCACAGGAGAGACATTTGAGTCCATGCAGAGTGCTATAGAGTATATCCGTAAAGCTATAGTAGGGATGGATATAGATGATTTTGATGATATCATATCCAAACTTCATAATGCCATAGCCAAAAATACTACTGCCAAGTCATCTGTAGAAATAGCACTCTATGACTTAAAAGCCAAACAACTAAAACTACCTTTATACCAAATGCTAGGTGGTACAAAAGAAGAGTTTACTACAGATATCACGATAAGTCTCAACGACATAGATACAATGGTACAAGACTCTTTAAAAGCTGTATCTTTAGGATATGATGCACTCAAGATAAAATTAGGCAATGACATACAAAGTGATATCCAAAGAGTTGTAGAGATTTATAAAGCTACAAAAGAGTATCAAGTCTCATTACGATTAGATGCCAACCAAGGATGGAGTGCTAAAGATAGTGTAGAGTTACTGCAAACTTTGGAGTATTTGGATATAGAGTTAGAGTTCATCGAACAACCTACTATAGCTTATGATTTGGATGCACTACTATATATAAAGCAAAGGGTACAAACTCCCCTACTTGTTGATGAGAGTATATTTAACATATATGATGTAAAAAGAGTTTTGGATATGGATTGTGCTGATATCATCAATATCAAGTTGGCAAAAAGTGGTGGTATATCTCAAGCACTCAAAATAGCTGATATCACACAAGAGTACAATAAAAAGTGTATGATAGGCTGTATGCTAGAGGGTATCATATCTATCAATGCTGCTGTGGCTGTCGCATCAGCGAAAGCTGAGACTATCACATATATAGACCTTGATGCCCCTACTCTTTTGAAACACTACTCTATCAAAACAGATACGATATATCATAATGCCAATATAAAACTAGGGAAAAGCTATGGTTTGGGTATCATAGATATAGATTAAAAACTTAATCTATATCAATTTTTGGTAAATTTGTATGTGATATAATCAAAAGATTATATCGCAACAATACACATAAGGGTTGACAACTCATATATGAAAACTATCAAAAGGTAACCAAAAAGCCATGAAAAACAACCTTTTTTATCTGGATACTCAGATACTATCTAAACTTCAAAACCAAAACAAAAATATAAAAGATGAGATAATGTCTTGTGAGTATATAGGTAAGATTATCAATCTCCTACCAGACCTAATATGGCTAAAAGACAAACATGGCAAATATCTAGCATACAATCAGAAATTTAAAAACTTCATATGTGTAGATACAACAGAAGTTATAGGTAAGACTGATGATGACTTTTTAGATAAAAAGTCAGCTAAACTTTCTAAAGAGTATGATAAAAAAGTTATAAACTTAAAAGAAGAGATATGCTATGAAGGTATATTGAAATTTAAAGATGGTAGCTATAAAGGTTACTATGAGACTATCAAAATGCCTCTGTTTGATGAGGATAAAAATGTAGAAGCTATATTGTGTATCGCCAAAGATATCAGTGAAAGAAAAAAGAGAGAAGAACAGTTAACACAATATGCCAAGTATGATATACTCACAGGTGTAGCAAACAGAACACTTTTTATGGAAAGACTTATACATATTTTGGATCAGAGATTTCAACCTGATACTTTTCATGCTGTACTTTTTATAGATTTAGACCACTTTAAAAATATCAATGATACATTTGGTCACTCTATCGGAGACAAGGTTTTAAAGATGGTTTCTAAAAAACTTCAAAAATCTATCCGTAAAGGTGATACTGTATCAAGACATGGTGGAGATGAGTTTGCCATACTTCTTGAAAATCTCAAATCCCCTCTTGATGCTGGTAAAATAGCACAAAATATACTAGATATCCTCAAAAAACCTCTACTTATCAATGAACACCATTTTCATATCACTACAAGTATAGGTATCACTATAGCACCAACTGACTCTAAAGATGCAGAAACTCTGTTGAGGTTTGCTGATATTGCGATGTATAAAGCAAAAAATAACGGTCGAGACTCTTATGCTTTTTATACTCAAGAGTTATCAAAACAAGCTCAAGAGAGAGTTCATCTCGAAGAGGATTTGTACAAAGCTATCAAAAATAATGAGTTTGTGTTGTATTATCAATCTCAGATAAATGCATCAACAAAAAAAATCATAGGAGCAGAAGCGCTTGTAAGATGGGAACACCCTACAAAAGGGCTTATCATGCCTATTACATTTATACCTATAGCTGAATCTTCAGGACAAATCATTGCTATAGGTAAATGGGTTATCAAGCAAGCAATGAAAGATATTAGTGAGTGGAAAGCACAAAACTTACCCATAGAAATACTATCTATAAACCTATCAGTTAGACAACTCAATGATAAAGCAATCTTAAATATTATAAAAGATACACTAGAAAAAACAGGATGTAAACCAGAATGGATAGAATTTGAAGTAACTGAAGGTTATGCTATGAGTGACCATCAAGCAGCAACTTCACTACTAGAGGAGATAAACAAACTAGGATTTAAGATATCTATAGATGATTTTGGTACAGGATATTCATCCTTAGCTTATCTCAAAAGGCTTCCTATCCAAAAGATAAAAATAGACCAATCATTCCTACAAGATATACCTGGTGATGTTGATGATGAATCTATAGTATCAGCTGTTATACATATAGCAAAAAGTCTCAATCTCAATATCATAGCTGAAGGTGTTGAGACTTCACCACAAGAGGATTTTTTGTTAGAACATGGATGTATGAATGTACAAGGATATCTATATACAAGACCTATGCCTAAAAAGAAATTTGAACAATACATCCGTAATCAAATCTAAAAAGGATTTAAAATGCAAAATACAAAACAAATACTAGATAAATGGCTTTTAAGTTCTATCAAACAACATGCAACTGCTATATATATGAAAAACCACACAACAGTTAAAATAAGAGTACAATCAAGGCTTTTAGAGATTACTAAAGATGTTGTAACAAGCGGAACACTAAAAGAGATCATCAAACTTTTAGCATCCAACAAAACATCAGAACTCATAGAAAAAAAAGAGTTAGATGGAGTATACAAAGTATCATCTGAACATAGATTTAGATTTCATATATTTGCACACAATCAAGGGTATTCTATCATATTTAGATATATGCCTTCTAAGATAAAAACTCTCAAAGAGCTTCACCTTCCAGATAGTCTAAACAATCTTACTTCACTAGATAGTGGTTTGGTGCTTATAGCATCTGAGAGTGGACATGGTAAAAGTAGCACACTAAGTTCTATCATCAACAATATAAATAAAACCTATATAAAACATATCATCACTATAGAAGACCCTATAGAGTATACATATCAAGATGAAAAATCTATCATAGAACAAAAAGAGATACCAACTCATATACCAGATATAAGCCATATAGCTAAATCCATAGCCAAAGAGTCTCCTGATATTGTAGCTATAGACAAAATAGACAGTACAACTATAGCAAAACAAATTATAGACCTTTTAAGTAGTGGATATGTAGTATTTGCCACTATAGATGCTATCAATACAAAAGATATCATACACAAATTTTTAGACTTTTTTGACACATATACAAAACCTCAAGCTAGATATATGCTAACACATATGCTTAAAGCTACTATAGTCCAAAAACTCATACCAAACAAAGATAACGACCTTATACCACTAGTTGAAGTGATGTTCCAGACAGAAAATACACAAAAAGTTTTACGAGATAGTGAAGAAAACCTTATCTACAAAACAATCCAAGATGATTCTCGAATCGTGGACTCTATAACTTTTGAACAATCACTAGACAAGCTATACAAAGCAGGACAAGTCACAAAAGATATAGTACTACAGTACAACATAAGATACAAAGAAAATAAAAAATACAAACATATCATACAAGATGATTCTGATAGTTATCATATCATATCAGACTATACTATCAAGGATGTTTGATATGACAAAAAGATATATCTTAAGCATACTATTTTTACTTATAGTAAGTGGTTGTGTCTATACACCATCTATCATGGGATACAATCACCAAAATGTTTATATGAAAGTAGATAAAAATCAACTGATTTTAACATCTAAACAACTCCATCACAAACTAACAAATTTTGTATCTTTGGGTTTACACCAATATATCCTACAACTTAAAAATAAAGAGTTAGTAGCATATGAAAATGCTTATACAGATATAGCTTATGAGTTTGAACCTTCCATTCATAGGATTGTCAAAGTAGTCTTTGATGCAAAATCACTCATACTAGTATATGGTGAGGGACATTTGTATGCTTATCAACTAGTTTTACAAAACAACTCTATACTAAATCTCATAGCTTATCAAGGAGATACTCAACATTTGCAGTTTATATATGGTATGAGTACAAAAACTTTAAACTATATGATACATACTCTTAATCCAAATGCACCTATAGCTAAATATAACAATGTCATTAGGATTAAAACTTCAAAAAACCCATATATCAGTAGATGGAATGATATGAAAGTTCATTTTACACCTTTGGTTGTACCTATAGCTAGATTTATGGGACCATTTTAATCTTCCTAAACTCTCTTTAGTAACCATTTGGGTATAATTGCGATTATTTATACCCAAGGATTTAGTCTATGAGTGAAACTAAAAAAAATGTATATAACCCAAAAGAGATAGAAGATAGCTACTATAAACTATGGGAAGAGAGAGGATACTTTGAGATAGATGGTAACAAATCTATCCAGCAAGATGGCAAAACATTTACTATCATGATGCCTCCACCAAATGTCACAGGACACCTACACATAGGACACGCACTTACTTTTACACTTCAAGATATCATCGTTAGATACAAGAGAATGGATGGTTACAAAACTCTTTGGCAACCAGGAACTGACCATGCAGGGATTGCTACTCAAAATGTAGTTGAAAAGCAACTCTTAGCTGAAGGTACTACAAAAGAAGAGATAGGTAGAGAAGAGTTTCTCAAAAGAGCTTGGCAACAAAAAGACAACTCAGGTAATGCCATCACTACTCAGCTTAGAAAACTAGGAGTTTCACCAGCTTGGAGTAGAGAGAGATTTACTATGGACAAAGGGCTTGAAAATGCTGTCAAAAAAGCTTTCAAGCAGATGTATGACAATGGTTTTATCGTAAGAGATAACTATATGATAAACTGGTGTACTCACGATGGAGCTTTGAGTGATATAGAGGTAGAACACGAAGACCATATGGGTAAACTATATCATATCAAGTATCCTCTAGCTGATGGAAGTGGGCAGATAGTAGTAGCGACAACCAGACCTGAAACATACTTTGGAGATACTGCTGTGATGGTAAATCCAAATGACGATAGACACAAACACCTCATAGGCAAAGAGGTTATACTGCCACTTATAGACAAAAAAGTAACTATCATCGCTGATGAGCATGTGGATATGGAGTTTGGTACAGGGTTTGTTAAAGTAACTCCAGCACATGACCCAAATGACTATGAAGTAGGAAAAAGACACAACTTGGAGTTTATCACTATCTTTGATGAGAGTGGGATACTCAACGAGCATTGTGGTAAGTTCAAAGGACTTGAAAGGCTTGAAGCTAGAGATGTTATCGTAGAAGAGTTAGATAAAGCTGGATATATCGAAAAGATAGAAGACCACGCTCACCAAGTAGGACACTGCTATAGATGTAAAAATGTAGTAGAACCATATATCTCTAAACAGTGGTTTGTCAAAAAAGAGTTTGCTTCCAAATCTATCGAAAAAGTAAACAATGGCGAAGCTAAGTTCTTCCCAAGCCACTGGATCAACTCATACAATGCATGGATGAGTGAGCTTAGAGATTGGTGTATATCTCGTCAACTTTGGTGGGGACACCAAATCCCTGTGATGTATTGTGATGATTGTGGTGCTGAGTTTGCATTTGAGGGTGATACACCAACAAAGTGCGAAAAATGTAACAGTACCAACATCCACCAAGATGGAGATGTGTTAGATACTTGGTTTAGTTCAGGTTTATGGCCATTTTCTACTCTAGGATGGGGAAATGGTGATGCATTCAAAGGTGAGAAGTGGTTTGAAGAGGATATGAAAGAGTTTTATCCAAACAACTTGCTTATCACAGGATTTGATATACTCTTCTTCTGGGTAGCTAGAATGCTAATG
>Ga0256843_1003786_pt1 | contig 10347 bp, 8 predicted proteins | sample AlvinellametaG_FD_191572 | JGI IMG/M metagenome (GOLD analysis project Ga0256843, IMG submission 191572) | Pompeii worm associated microbial communities from hydrothermal vent at the East Pacific Rise, Pacific Ocean - Alvinella | ecosystem: Host-associated > Annelida > Integument > Unclassified ... | reverse complement strand
TTTCGGTGGAGGAGAATCTACTCAACGATATCGGTTTTTCGGCTATCAGTCGGATTGATAACTTTACCATTGCCAAAAAAGTCCACTCTTGGAACGATTGGTAATATCCTCTTCCAATTCTCCCAAAGGGAGAGATTTTTCCCTTTTTTCTTTTCAGATTTTTCTCTCTTTATTGAAAAACTGCCTTAAAGAGTAAAAATTTTAATCTATCCCCTTTAATTTTGCAGACAAAGAATAAAAGGCTTAAAAATCGAAACTTAATTCATCTATTTCAAAAAAAATCCTATCAATTCCAATAAATTATCTATAAAACAAAAAATTTTGTTATCAATCAAGAGGATTTCAAATCCTAATTAAAGAAAATAGAGGGGGAAAAATAATCTATTTTTTCCGGTTTTTCTCCAGAGTTTGATATTTTACCACGGCACTTTCGATAATCCTCTCCCCTTTTTTGCCCCTATTTTGGCACCCCATTTGACACACCTCTTCCACAATTTCCACAATGGAAATTATCTCTTTGGGGGCTACTCCACTCCCCAATATGCTCTCCTTATACTCTCTTGCTACCTCTTTTCCCAACGCCTTACAATCTGAATTGCTCTTTCTTAAAATAGTTCCACATTGTTGATAAAGGGTTGTAAAATATCCTTCAATGGTGGTAGGAATTCCACCCGAGGCAAATCCATTAAAAATAAGAATAGAGAAAAGAATTTTTCTTAAAAAATCCATTTTCATAACCTTTCATTTAGGTGTTAATATGGTATTATATAAAAGAGAGTAAAGTAACAAAAGGAGGTTTTTCGATGAAAATGGAAAATCTGGAAGTGAAGAAGGGGGAGAGACAGATTCTGGTCGACGCCCAATCCCCTACCGAAACAAGGGAGATTACCGATATAAATCAATTTGTAAAAAAGGTCTATCAACTCTTTGCCGGCTCCCTTTTGGCAGGGGCAGTGGGAGCGTATGTAGGATTGCCATTTGCTTCCGCAATGGCTTCCAATAAACTCTTTTTCTGGGGAGCGGTAATTGTGGAGTTTATATTATTAATTGCTCTCCAAATTAAACGGAAGAGTTCACCTTTAAATCTCTTTTTGCTTTTTGGATTCACTTTTATGAGTGGATTCACTTTGGCACCCCTTTTGGGAGCTTTTATCGGAAGAGGTTGGGGAAATTTAATTGCAGAGGCTTTCATTTTGACCAGTGTAGCCTTTTTTGGATTGACTTGGTTTGCGATGGTTACAAAAAAAGATTTTAGTGGATGGGGAAAAGCCCTTTTTGTAACTTTGATTGTTTTAATTGTAGCTTCCATTTTAAACATTTTTCTCCAACTACCCCTTCTCCAAATGGGAATTGCAGTAGTTTCTGCAATTCTTTTCAGTTTCTTTATCCTCTATGACACCCAAAATATTATTCGGGGAAATGTGGAAACCCCTATTGAGGGGGCGGTAATACTTTTCCTTGACTTTGTCAACCTTTTTGTCTCTCTCCTTCAAATTTTAGGTTTCCTCAACGATGATTAATCCTTTCCCGTGGCGGGTTGTAGATGCCAATCTCAACCGGCTCCGGGAGGGGCTCCGGGTAGTGGAGGATATCCTCCGCTATCACTGGAATTCTCCCCTTGCTAAACAATTTAAAATTCTCCGCCATACTACCCATTTACCTTCCGATTGGACCCGTCAATTGATTGAAAGTAGAAATGTGGAAGGGGATATCCTCCGTCAAGAGCCGGAAAAAGGGAGGAGAGAAGGAGTAGGAGAGGTGTTAATTGCCAATCTGAAAAGGGGGGAAGAGAGTGCCCGGGTATTGGAGGAGATTTTTAAACTTTTGGATCCCAATTGGGCGTCCACTTTCAAAAAAATAAGATATACCCTTTATCAATTGGAAAAGGAGATTATTTTATTGGGAATTGAAAAGGAGGGGAAAAATTTTTTTGGAAAAAAGGGAGAAAATGGGTGAAGAGCGACTTTTTGTAGCCTATAAACCCCCTTTTATCTCTTCCAATCGCTTTTTGGGAAAATTGAAAAGGAAATATGGAGTCAAAAAAGGGGGATTTTCGGGCACTTTAGACCCCTTTGCCGAAGGGGTATTGGTGATAGCCTTTGGAAGGTATACAAAACTTTTTCAATTTTTGGAAAAAAGCCCCAAAAGATATAGGGCAACCCTTCTGTTGGGGGGAGTATCTCCAACCCTCGATATTGAAAAGGTAGAAAGAATTGACTCCATTCCCCCCTTCAGTCGGGAGGAAATAGAAGGGGTCTTTTCCCATTTTCTCCCCGGATATTTCCAATATCCTCCCCTCTATTCCGCCAAAAAAGTGGCAGGGGAGAGGGCTTATAGGTTGGCGGAAAAGGGAAAGAATTTGGAGCTTAAACCGGTTCAAGTTGAGGTAAAAGGGATAAAATTAATTGATTACTCCCACCCTTTTTTGACAATAGAGGCGGAAGTTGGGGAAGGGTGTTATATCCGCTCTTTGGGTGCCGATATTGGAAAAAAGTTGGGCACTACTGCCTTTTTAACCTCTTTGGTGCGTCTCAACGAAGGGAAGTTTATTTATCAGTGTGAACAACCTTTAAATCCTATTGACTATCTCCCTTTTTCAAAAAACATCTACCGGGGCTCTCTGGAAGATATTTTAAATGGGAAAAGCCTCTCTCCTTCCCAGTTTGAAAAAGAGATTCCGGGACGCTATTGGGTTCCAGTGGGAGAGAAATTTTTTTCCATTATTGAGATTACTCCCCAGTTTAAGGTAAAATATCTTCTCAATTTGCTACCTTTTCCCAAAATGTAAAAAAGTGAGTTGAGTAAGGATATCGATGGAATTGACCCCTGAAAAATTGAAGGGGAGTTTTTTAAGTTTGGAGGTTTCCCCGCCCCGGGAGCCGACTTTAAATCCCCTATTGGAAAAGATTGAAGAGAGTGGCGTATTGGAGTATATAGATGCTTTTTCGGTTACCGATGCCCCTTTGAGTGTCCCCAAATACAATTCTGTAATTGCCGGTTATCGGCTCCAATCCCGATTTGGAAAGCCGGTAATTACTACTATTACAATGAGGGATAGAAATAAAATTGCCCTGATAGGCGAGCTTTTGGGAGCCAACGATTTGGGGGTTACCACAATATTGGCTTTGACAGGGGATCCGGTGCGACTCTCCCCCATTGAGGCTAAGGGGGTATTTGAGGGAAATAGTCTTTTTCTGTTGGAGTTGATAGCTACCCTTAACCGGGGAATTGATCCAGTTACCGGGAAAGAGTTTAAAACTTCCCCGAAACCTTTCCTCCCTCTGGCAGTCTCCAACTCTTCCCCCAACAATTGGAGGGGGTTGGAAAGAAAAATCTGGAAAAAGATTGAAAAAGGGGCGGAAGGAATTATTACCCAACCGGTTTACAATTTGGAAGATGGAGAAAGACTCCTTCAAATTATGGAAAAAGTAAAAAAGGAGTTTGGACGGGGAGAGATTATTTTGGGCTTTTTTCCTATTACCTCCTATCGGACTGCCCTTTTCCTCAAAGAGAAATTACCGGGGGTAACCCTTCCAGAAAAAATTTTTAAAATAATGGAAAAAGCCCATCAAAAGGGGAAAGAGTGGGAGTTGGAGGAGGGGCTTAAAATAAGTAGAGAATTATTTCATCAACTTTGGGAGCTTCACCCCAAAATCCACTTTATGTCCTCCAACCGGTTTCATCTCCTTCCCCAACTCCTCCCCTCCCATTGGAGAAAAAGAGAAGGAAAATAAAACTTCTTTCTTTCTCATCTATTTTCCCCTCCAACTTTCAAAATTTTTTTTGGAAATTTGCCTCTCTACCCTTAAATCCCTTGACTCAACCAATTATTTTTTGTATCATTTCACCCGTAATCCGGCGTAGCTCAGTCGGTAGAGCAGACGGCTGTTAACCGTCGGGTCGCAGGTTCGAGTCCTGCCGCCGGAGCCACCTATTTAATGCTATCCTCTATTCAACTGCAGAGGAAGTTCTTTCATCTATTTCCCAATTTGGTTCCGTAGCTCAGTTGGTTAGAGCACTACCTTGACATGGTAGGGGTCGCAGGTTCGAGTCCTGCCGGAACCACCATCACCTCCATACCAATCCAATCTTTTATTGGTTGGTTTTTTCCCATCATTTTCCCAATCCAATTGCCCGGGTAAAGGGTAGAGTAGGGGTATTTTGCCCTTTAAAAGAGGAGTAAATTACTCCTTTTTGAAGGGGTGCCCCTCTTTACCCATCTATTTTTTGGTAAAAAGATTGTTTGGAGGGGAGAATCCCCCCTTCTAAAAATTTACTTTCAAGGAAAAGGGGAGGAAGAAAACTTAACTCTCCTTTTCTGGAGAGCTTAACTCTTTTTTGAATTGGGAAGTAGCGGAGAGAATAGCCCCTATCTCTTTACTGATCTGTTGAAATCCGTCGGGGGTGCCCGGGAGCATAATGGTATTACTGGGAGCTTGGGAGACATCTTTCAGGGTATCGAAATATTGGGTAATTAAAATCAGTTTCATTACCTCTTGGGTGGAAATATCCTCCAATTTCCGGACATCTTCAATAGAATCCACCAAACCATCTATAATTGCTTTCCGTTCGTTGGCAATCCCTATCCCTTGAAGTCTTTTACTTTCCGCTTCCGCCTCTGCCTCTTTTACTTTCAATATCTTTTTTGCCTCCGCTTTTTCAATTGCCGCCTGTTTTTCCCTTTCACTGGCTACTATATCATTCATAGCCTGAATAATTCTCTCATCTACCTTAATATCGGTAATAAGAGCTTGGATAATTTGATACCCAAACTCTTCAATAGCTTTTCCCACGCCGGTTTTAATGGCGGAGGCTATTTTTCCCTTTTCATTGAAAATTTCATCGATGGTCAATTTGGGCACTTCCGCCCGGACGATATCGAAAATGTAGGCGGTAATCTGTCCTTCCGGATCCTCCAGTTCATAAAAGGAGCGGTAGATTTGTTGGTCATCATCTTTGACCCGATATTGGACGGAGACTTGCAATTCCACAAAGACATTATCTTTTGTTTTGGTAGCTACTTCTACATCAAGTTGTTGGATTCTCAAAGACTGGTATCTACAACTATCGACAAGGGGAATTTTAAAATTGAGTCCAGCCCGGGCTATCCGTTGGAATTTCCCAAATCTTTCAACAATACCAACCTCATTTTGGGGCACAATAAAAGCACCTCCCAAAGTAACCAATTCCAGAATGGAGCCTAAGAGTGTCATTTGTCTCCTTTGTGGGAAGATGGAAAGGGGTAAGCCATTAACTCTTATTTTATTTAAATCATACTAAATTTTTCTAAAGGGGGGGAAAGTGAGGGAAATAGGGTAGTTTTTATCCTCTTACCAATTGGGTTTCGTGGAGGGTATGGGAGTCCCCTTTAACTTTGAGAGCCCAACAGGTTTGGGTTCCATTCCACTCTAAAATTACCCCTTGGAAAATGGATTTACATTTATCATCTATCTCCAGTTTGGAGCGGGTGCCGGTGAGATAACCGGGTAGGGCTTTTTTCCAATCGAAACCTATCATTCCATCATTGCAACCGGTCAATCCTACATCGGTCAAATAGCAGGTTCCCTCTTCAATTTGGAGGTCGTCGGTGCCGATGTGGGTGTGGGTGCCGATAATTGCCCCTACTCTCCCTTTTAAAAGGTGAAAAAGCATCTGCTTTTCTGAAGTAGCTTCTCCGTGGAAATCGATAAAAATAAATTTTTCTTTCCACTTTTCCACTTCCCGATTCAATTTCCGAAAGGGATTTTTTCCACAGGGGAGACCATATTGTCCCATTGCATTGATAACTACCAATTTTTCATCTTCCCAATACCATTTTCCCGGCATATCGTAATAGTTGAGGGGGCGGAGGAGTTTTTCCTCCTCCAAAAGGGGTAAAACCTCTTTTTTGTCAAAGGTGTGGTTTCCTCCAGTCCAAATATCGATAAAAGGGGAGAGTTGGTAGTAGATTTTTAAAGTAATTCCAAAGCCGTGGGCACTATTTTCATAATTGGCGATAACATACTCCAGTTGATACTTTTTCCGGAGGAGTGGCACCCATTTCTCCACCATTTTTCTCCCCGGTTTTCCGACAATATCCCCAATAAAAAGCAACCTCATCGGGTAAGGAGTCCCCTTTCTTATTTAATTTTATATTCCACTTTGGCAGATTTCATAACTTGGTCAATCTCTTTTTTGAGTTTTGCCCGTTTAAGATACTCGACAATTTGGGTTTTAACCTCTTTGAAAGGAATATAACTATTATTTTTCTTTCCTTCCACCAGAATAATGTGATACCCAAATCTGGTTTTTACCGGTTTAGGACTCAATTCTCCCGGTTTCATCTTTTCCACCGCTTGAGCAAAGGGTTTTACCATTTGATTGGGATCAATCCACCCCAATTCTCCTCCATTTACTTTACTGGGACCGATGGAGTATTTTTTTGCCAATTGGGCAAATTTCTCCTCCAAAGCTTTTCCGTGGAGTCCCTTCAATTGGGCAAGGAGTTTTTCTGCCTCTTTTTCATCTTTTACAAGAATGTGGCGGACTTTGACTTTGGGAGTAGTTTTAAAGTAGATATCTTTGTTCTTTTCGTAAAAAGCCTTTGCTTCCTCATCTGAGATTTTGATGGTATTCAGTTGAGTCCGATACCAATAATCATCTGCTATTTTTTTCATCAACTCTTGAAATTGGGGGGTTGTGGTAACAGATTTGGCTTTTTGATAGATGAGGTGGGTTTTAATATACTCTTTTACAAAGGGTTTAACATGTTGGGCAGGGAGTTGTTGCAACTTGATATTGGGGTCGCCGGTAATTCCTTGGAGATAGTTGTTGACATCTTTGACGGTGATAGGTTTCCCATTGAGGGTTGCCAATACTGTGGAATCGGTCAATCCTTTCATCGGTTTTCCATTGAGTCCTCCGTGTCCTCCCATCATTCCTTTCATTCCGGGGAATGCCATTAACAAACCAGCAGTGAGACCAGCCATAACTATTTTTTTGACCATTCTGCTCTCCTTTAGAGAAATTTAGGCACTATTTTAGCACTTTTTTACTCTTCCCCCTCCATTGCACCCCCGTAATAATCGTCAGGGCGGTAAATTGACCGGAGTTTGAATGGAGCTTTCAACACCCTCATAAATATTTTAAAGGGAGCAGAAGCCACATCTTTAACGGTAGAAACTGAAAGGGAAGGGTCTGCCAAATCTCCGGTAGCTTTTACATCAACCACAAGCCCCCCACTCTTTCCAAAGACAATATAACTCAAAAGGGGACCTACTACCGGAATATATTTTACTTTAATGGGCACTATAACCCGGATCATCATATCCATCTTTTTGGTTTTGGGATAGATGTATCCCCAAAAAAAGAGGTTGAGATTTTGATTTTTATCCAAAACTGCTCCCCGGGTAATATGGATTGTGTCCCCTATAATTATTGCGGTAATTCCGCCTTTTTCAATTTTATACCCTTTTCCACTGAATCCCAAAGAGCGGAAGGAGAGAATAGCGGGAAGGGTATTGAGAAGTGCCAAAAGATTGTTGAGTAGTTTCATTTTGGTGATAATGGTATCTTTCAATCGGACATTTACCAAAGTGTAGCCGTAGGGAGTTACAACCGCTCCTCCATAGAGGTTCAATTGCCCAAAAATTTCTTTGTATCCCGTCAATTTTTCAAAGAGAGCTTTATCCAATTTATTCCACCGGGCAATGGTATACCCATTGTGTTGATAAGCTTCAACCTTTAAAGGAGGCTCTACCAAAATTTTCAATTTTTTCAACTCTCCCCGGCGGTAATCTACATTTCCCTTTTGGATAGGAATGGTAAATTGATTATAGTGAAGGGTAAGGTTTTTTAGCTCTCCAACAATGGTTAAATTACTCTCCCCATTTTTCCCCTTCTGTTCTCTCTTTTGGGCAGTGGCGGTTGGAGAGGGGGTAGTTACATTGGTTTCAGCGGTGGTATTTACTTCTCCCCCTTTCCCTTTTTTCTCCCACCTTTTCATATTCTCCACCACTTTTTGAGCCAAATCTGGAAGTTGGGTTAAATTTATTTCCATATCGTGGAGAGAAAAATGGATATTTTCCCCGGCAATTTCCACTTTTCCATAGGGGGGAAGGGTTAAATTTATCTCCTTTCCAATTTCAACTTGGGTGCGGAGAAGGTGGGGATTGGGTTGGGCGGGGAAAATGGGGGTTGTAAGGAGAACATCTCCATTTATTTTAAGGGGTGAAGCATAGGAGAGATTGACCTCCCCATTTTCAATTAAAGGGGTAAAGGGGGTATATTTTACCACCGGTTGGAGGGGCAATTCCACCCAACTTTTTTTAATATCTACTTTTCCCCCCAAATTGGCAAGGGTAAGTTGGAGATTGTTGAGGTCTAAAGTAGCCTTTTCTGGAAAGTTATCCATTTTAAGAAAGGGGAGATAGTGGAGAGTTAAATTTCCGTCCAGAATGAGCCGTTTAACTTTCATTGGTAATTGCCCGGAGCCGGTAAATCCAAACTCTCCCCCTCCGGGAAGGGTTAAAAGAAGATTGGAAACCTGAAATTGGATTTGGTCGGGGTTTACTTGGGCAATAGCTTTTTTCAGAGCCAGTGGAAGAGTGGTAATTTGAAAGAGGGCGTCTGAAATTTGGGCATTGATGTTATAAATTGGAGAAGGATTGGAGAAGGGGATTTTTATCCAACCAACAATCCAGTTTCTCCCTTTTTTTTCCACCACAGGTAAATTTATATGGGCACCCTTTTTCAATAGGGTGAGGAGGCGGGGATTGAGGGTAGTGTTACTTTCAAAGGAGATAACTGCCATTTTATCGGTTAAATTTATCTCAATGGGACTAACCTCCAATCCGCTATATTTGACCCATTGGATTTTTCCCCGTTTTTGGTCAATGTTAAAAATAACTTTCCCTATCTCTCCGGGGGCACCCAACGCTTTAAACCTTCCATAAGGTAACTCTACTTTATGGAGGTTTCCAAAAAGGGTAGGAAATTGGAATTGGAAAGGAAATTGTTTACCTTTAAAAATACCCGAAGCCAAACTATAGGCAATTCCTTTTTTCAATTTTTCCACCGCCAATCCCCCAATTTTTCCATTTACTTGGGGGGTTTCAACCTCTACCACTTTCCCTATCACTGCCATTTTTTTGGGGGTATAGGTTAAATTTATCTCCTTTACATCAACCAAATTTTTTTGATAATTCATTACCGCTTTTTGGAGGGTTCCCCGATACTCCATCTTTTTCCAATTCCCATTTACCCCCCCCTTACTGAAAAGGAGTTTTACCGGATATTTCCCCTTTACCCGGACCCCTACCCTCTCCATTTCTCCACTGAACTTCCCTTCTTTAAGGGCTCCCGCCACCAATAATTTGGAGAGATATCCCCCAACCCGGTTCCCCTCAATTTGGGTTGTTTGAACCCCTACACCCCAAAGGAGAAGGGAGAAGAGTTGATTTTCAATATCAAAGGAGAGATTTAAATCCCGTCCTGCCAATTTTTTTACAAAAAAAGTGGGGGCAGTTGCCCGGAAATGGTTTACTACCCCAAAAAGTTGATTATTTTTCAAGTGGAAAAAGAGTTTGGACAAAGTTCCCCGATTGGTTCTGTTGTATTCCCCTACAACTTTAGCAATTTTTCCTTCTACTTCAGGAGAATCTCCCCCACCAACTTTAAATCGAATATTTCCACCTTTTACTACCCCTTTGGCAAGGGAGTGGTTGTAATCCAGTCTCAATTGGCTTAAATTCAAATCCCCCACCAATCTGGAAGAGTTGGAGTCGCTTTTGAGATTTAAAATAACCCCTCCCATAGAGCCCGTTGCCAAAGAGTTGTTATAGTCCAAATGTAACTTTTCTACTTTTAAATTTACTGAAATGGGAGAGATATTCTCTCCGGTTTGGAAATTGATGGTGGCTCCATCAACCTCCCCAACCGCCAAAGAGTTGTTGTAATCTACACTCCCTTTTCCAATTTTCAGGTGGACAAAGGGTTGAGCTTTGGGAAAAATATATTTAACATTGCCGGAAAGTTGATCCAATCCATCTATTTTTACCCCTTGATACCCCACTACCCCTATTTTTCCCTCCAAAAAGAGAGTCACTTGGGTGGTATTTATTTCCCCATTTAAATAGAGCACCCCTCCCCCGGGACTTACATACCCTCCAATTTTTAGTCCTTTTTTCAACTCCTCCCCGTCCAACTCCAGATAGGAACTATCGAAATTTACAAAGGGGGTTTTAATGTAATTGAGTTGCAACCCCACCTGTTTAGGTTGAACCAAAAGCTCCCCAGAGGTGGAAACCAGATTGGAATGGAGTTCCAAATGGGGATTCAGAAAGGAAAAATTCCCATCAAAACTGCCGG
>Ga0256843_1003785_pt1 | contig 10347 bp, 5 predicted proteins | sample AlvinellametaG_FD_191572 | JGI IMG/M metagenome (GOLD analysis project Ga0256843, IMG submission 191572) | Pompeii worm associated microbial communities from hydrothermal vent at the East Pacific Rise, Pacific Ocean - Alvinella | ecosystem: Host-associated > Annelida > Integument > Unclassified ... | reverse complement strand
AGAAAGCATAACTTCTATCTGGAATAACAGAAACACACTCTACAGCATCACCGTTTCTATCCCACTGTTTACCACCTTCACGAACAACTACCGGCATAGAGGCATCGATAATTACATCATTTGAAGCATTGAAGTTTGTTTGACCTTTGTCAGAATCAACCATAGCAATTTTTGGAGCATCTGATTCAACTACTGCTTGGAATGCAGCTTTGATTTCAGCTTCTTTTGGATGACCAGCGATTTTTTTCTCTAAGTCACTCATACCAAGTTTAGGGTTAACACCTAACTCTTTGAATAGATCTGCATATTTGTCAAATACTTCTTTAAAGAATACTTCAAATGCATGACCGAACATAATAGGGTCAGAGATTTTCATCATAGTCGCTTTAAGGTGAATAGACCATAAAACACCTTTTTCTTTTGCTTCATCAATTGATTTTTGAATAAATTCACGTAGTGCTTTAACAGACATGAAAGTACCATCTAAGATCTCACCATCAAGTGCATCAATAGTTTTTAACTCTTTACCATTTAAAGCAATTGTTACTTTTTGACCTTTATCCAATGTAATAGACTTTTCATTTTCAAAGAAATCACCATGAGTCATATGTGCAACATATGCTTTAGAATTTTCAGCAAATGGCTTAAGTCTATGTGGATGCTCTTGAGCATACTTTTTAACAGCTTTTGCAGCACGTCTGTCAGAGTTACCTTCACGTAAAACCGGGTTAACAGCAGAACCTAAACAAGTACTATATTTAGCTTGAATCTCTTTTTCTTCATCAGTAGTAGGATTCTCAGGATAGTTAGGGATATCATATCCTTGAGATTGAAGTTCAGCGATACAGTCTTTAAGCTGTCCAACAGAAGCAGAAATGTTTGGAAGCTTAATAATGTTAGCTTCTGGTTTGAGAACTAACTCACCAAGTTTAGCAAGTTCATTTTCACCAAGACCCATAGCAGCTAAAACTCTACCTGCAAGTGAGATGTCAGAAGTTACTACTTCAACACCAGCAGCTTGAGTGAATTTGTTTACGATCGGCAGAAGCGAATACGTAGCGAGAGCCGGAGCTTCATCGATTTTTGACCAAATAATTTTTGACATTGTGTGTCCTCTATATATGAATTTTACAAGTTTAATAATAACACTAAGATAGGTAATATCAATCTCTGTAGCAAAAACATTTCACTATATTTTCATTTTGTTTCATTTGGTAGCACGCTTTATATTGTGCAAATGTGTAGAATAGTTACACGCAAAATCATGCACACCCTTTTTGTTTTTCATAAAATAGAGATAGTTCGTTTTTGCTGGGAAAACAGCGGCCCTGATGGCTTCAAAACTTACGTTACAAATTGGAACACTCGGTATTCCTTTGTGTAAATAAGTATTATATTTCGTTTTGTCTTCTCTAATCCTTTTTGCTGTTACTTTCACATGGGAATACTTTCCATAATTCAGTGTTCCATCCATCTGAAGTTTCATACCTTTTTTCAGTCTATTATGTATAACAGAACTTACCAGTGGCATCTCTTCATTATTAGCTGATTCTTTTTGAATAATAGAAGCAATTGCTACATATCGAAACCATTTCTTTTCATTATATGATCCAAAAAATTTTTGAGATAAGGCAAGCATTCTTTTATGAGAACTTTGGAGTAAAAGACGAATTAGCTCCTCTTCACTAATACCTTTAGGAATTTTATATGTATCTGGAACAAAGGCCCCCTCTTCTATTGGCGCCTGTTTTTGAAACTCTGTTTGCAATTTTTTTCTATCAAGATGTAATTTTTCTGCTAATTGATTTAAAAAAATATATGTTGTTTCACCTGGTATTAATGTAATGGTTACAAGTGGTGCCTTTGCTCGTGTAAGTTTATATAAGAAATCAAATCGAATATTTTGATTACTTTGTAGGTTTATCCAACCACTTTGAGGAGAACCTATAAAACGTAATAAAAGAGCATCCAGTTTACAAACATCATAATTTTCTCCCTGCAAATATGTTATAATCTGATTTATGGAACCCTTCGGTATATAAAGGACTTTTGGGGTGATAACAGTTTGATTCAGGTAAAAAATGAAAGATAAAATAACAATGAGTATCATCTCAAAAATATATTTCACACTTGTGAGTTTTTTTATCTTCATAGTTTCTCTTTTTATCTTTGGATTTTTTCTTCTACAAAATGGATTATATCTTGATAAGCTTTCTTTTTCAAATGTTTCAATGCAAGATTTTTCTTTACGTTGGGAAAATGGACTCAATGTTGCAATCAAGAATATCTCTATTAAAAACCTAGACAATACTCAAAAAAACAACACTACAGATATACAACCCTATATTCATCAGTTTTTTGATCTATTTCCTTTACTGCACTCTGTATCTGTTGAAGATATACAATTTAAAGAGTTTCATGGAACTCTTCAATATACACAAAATAAAGTAGGTTTTATAAAGTTTGAGAACTCTTCACAAAAACTCTATGCAACTTTCAATATTTTAAGACCGTTTATATTGATAAACCTTAAAGAGTATAAAAACAGTTCACAAGGCATTTTAGTAAATGGATCATTTATTATCGATACACAATCTTTACAACTCTACTCTAAACTCTCTGCAAACATAAAAGAGTATGCAGATTTAAAAATTTATCTTACAGCGAACAAAACAAACCTATACTACACACTCAAGTCACAAAAACCGATATCACACATAAATACATTGCTAAGCATGCTACCTATGCCTAAGGAACTTAACTTCTGGGCAAATCATGCTATTGATGCACAAAGTGCACATATAAATGCTTTATATGGGTCTCTCTCTTTTGACGATATAAGCAGTGCCTATAAAAATCTTTATGCAAATATAACACTAAAAAAACTCAACTACACCTACAATCCAAAACTTGATGCAATACATACTGAAACAACTGAATTGGAATTTAAAAAAGGTATTCTTTATATCTATCCTAAAAAAGCCTACTCTTATGGAATGTATCTTGATAAAAGCTGGTTAAAAATTGATCTTACTCCTAAAAAAGAGTATTTATCACTCTTTTTAGACTTTAATGCAAAACTCAATAAAGATATTTTACATATACTTCAAACCTACCATATTACTGTTCCATTTTTACAAAAAACCGGTACAACAAAAACAAACTTAAAAATCGGTGTAAATCTTCGAACAATCGCTATTGATGCACATGGAAAGTTTTATACAGACAAAGCCCTCTTTGAATACCTTGGTCTTGATATTGACGTAAAAAATGCTTTTATTGAACTCGACAACTATGATATCAATATACCTAAACTTACAGCTAAGTACAAAAATATAGCACAAGCTTTCATTACAGCTCACTACAATGCAAAAAAATCATTAGGTGACATTAACTTTAAAGTTTCAAAAATTACTCTTGATAAAGATATACACCTTACTCTTTCTAATAAGAAAAAGCTTCATATCACTTATAAAATTGCACCAAGTGGTGACAGAGTATATGTTGAAGAATCACATTGGGATATAAAAGGCTTTCCACTTACAATAGACAAAAGTGAACTTGCACTCAACCTTCAAAAACTACAACTTGTTTTAAGCCCTACGGGCTACCGTGTATCTGATATTGCAAATGGTTACATAGAAGGAAACTTGGATCTCAAAAAAATGACACTACAGGCTACTCTTGATCTGCTACATTTCTCCTACCAGGGAATATCGACAACACAAACAGATACAGAGTTTCAACTTCTTTATGATAAAAAGCTCTCTATCAAATCTTTTGATGATATCTATTTTTCTATCAATGGGTCACAATACAAAATCAAAAAACTAGAAGCTGTTTTAAATGAAAAAGAGATATCACTAAAACATACGATGCTCTACATAGGTAAATATATCCATGCCAAAATCTATGCCAAACATAAGTTCAATACAAAGCAGGCCTATGTTACACTCAACAAGTTTACTTTAAAGAATCCACAAACAGGTCATATACTCTATAAAAACAGTAAAATTCCACTTCTTATTACTTTTAATGATCAGAATGTACAAGTAGATGCAAAAGAGTTACGAGCACACTTCTTCTCTACAAAGAAATACTGGAAACTTGAACTCGATACATTAAATGTTTTATCAAAAAAATCAAACTTTTTAAAAAAATACAGCCTTAATAACGGTTCTGTTACTTTTATAAAATACAACAATGACAATATTATAAAATTCAAGGGAAAAACAAAATATAAATATAAAATCTTAACAACAAGAACAGAGAAAATAGAGAACTACACTATAAATGGTTATATATCAAAAAGTCTCAATGTTTATGTTGACATTAATAATAAAGTCAACTTAAAAATTGCAAATCCTATGAAACTTTCTGTACATGACACAGGTATAGACCTAGAAGAGACACTAGCCTTTATAGAAAGTATAACAGCACAAAAACAAGAGCAAAATATTGCATTGGCTCTATTTATAAATGCAAAAAACTGCTATATAAAACTTGATAATGAACGAGTTGTTTTGAGTGACAGTATAAAAGTACAATACTTTAAAGATATCCTCACAGCACAACTTCTTTATAAAAATGGAAAAGCAGGCTTTAAACTGCAAAATAGAGAGTTTCATCTTTATGGATATGGCTTTAATGACACGTTCATGCAAAATTTATTTAGTATTTCAAAATTTAAAGGTGGTAACTTAGACTTTTCAATCAGTGGTAATCTCAATAAATACAATGGAATATTTTTTGTAAAAAACACTCGAATGCTCGATTATGTTATCTTAAACAATGTACTTGCATTTATCAATACTGTACCTTCATTGGCCACTTTTTCACTTCCAGGATATGATAAAAATGGTCTTCTTGTAAACAATGCATATATGCGTTTTGAAGCTCAAAACAAACACTATACGGTATCAGATCTTTATATCGGTTCTAAAGAGATTACAATAGTTGGAAAAGGAGATGTGGATTTAAATACAAACAGTATTGATTTAACAATGAATCTCAAAACGGATCTTGGTAGCAACCTATCAAAAGTACCACTTGTTGGCTATATTTTACTAGATGGAAAAAGTATTTCAACAACATTGAAAGTATATGGTCCACTCAAAGACCCAAAAGTTGAAACAATGCTCGCACAAGATATAGCAGTAGCACCACTCAATATCATCATGCGAACACTAAAACTACCATATAAGCTTATTAATGATTCGCTTGAAAGCAATCAAAGTACTAAAAATAAATAATATAATTTTAATATACTCTTTGTTGTACTATTCGTTTCTTAATACTGTTAAGATATCTACTTCACTGGCTTTTTTAGCCGGATAGTAAGAAGAAGCAACAACAATCGCAAATGCTCCTACTATAATCAACGTAAAATCCCGAAGACTTAAATCTAGTGGTAAAGTAGAAGTTGGATATACATCTTTTGGCAAGTGTACAATATCAAAAGTTCCTAGTATCCAAATACCACTTAAACCTAAAACTGCACCAGTAATAATACCACTGATACCAATCACTATACCAAGATATAAAAAGACTTTTTTTACTTCAATCTTAGTAGCTCCAAGTGAGAGCAATAAAGCTATCTCACCTCGTCTATTCATTACAGTCATAAGCAATGAAGAAATAATATTTATTGATGCAATTAAAATGATCAACATCAATACAATAAAAAGTGAAGTCTTCTCCATCTCTAATGCAGCAAAGAAGTTGACATTATCCTGCCACCATCCTTTTATCACAACACCAATAGGAAGATCTTTCTTGATACGCTTAATATCTTCACGAGGATTTTTTGAAAAAACATGAATACCATCATATTGATTTACAGGCATATGCAGCACTCTTCTAAGTGACTCCATTGTTGTATAACTATAGGCTTTATCATATGCAGAAAGCCCTGAATCAAAAACAGAACGTACTTTAAAACGCTTGATTTTGGGAGTAACGGAAAGCCCACCTGGTTCAACAGAGGTAAAGATATAGATAAGCTTGTCATCTACTGCCAAATTAAATTCTTCCTGAAGACTTTTCCCTATTAAAACATCATAACGAGAAAACTTTACACCATCAATTGCTTTTGCAAGGACTTCGTTCACTTTTGCTTCATCATCAAAATTAACCCCAAAAAGATAACCACCTTCAAGATTACTACCACTTTTTACCATAACAGATGATTGGATATAAGGACTAAATGCGAGTTGTGGAAATCTATTTTCTAAGTCGATAAGAAGATCTTCATTTACAGAACCATAGAATTTTGGCAAGATAGTAAGTGGATAGTTCATAACAGTGAGCTTCTTTTTGAACTCATTATCAAAACCATTCATCAGTGCCATGGCAATAAGCAGTACCATAACACCAAGTGCAATACCTAAAAAGGCTAAAAGAGCAGAGATGAAGATAAATGGCTGCTCTTTGTCAAAACGAAGAAATCGTCTTACAAGATAAGGAACTAATGCTTGTTTCAAGAGGCAAATACACCTTTTTTTGGTCCACTCTTACCACAGCACTGTTTGTACTTTTTACCACTGCCACAAGGACAAGGATCATTACGTGCTATCTTTTTTTCACTTGTTCCTGCAATACGCTCTTCTGAGTCTTCATCACTCATATTGAAGTTCATTAAAGCCTCTTGCGCTTTTTTCTCTTCTTCAAGTTGTCTTGCCAGTCTTTCAGCCTCTTCTTCAGCTGACTCTACTTTAAACTGGATTGAATGAAGTGTTTTAATAGTATTGAACTTAATATCATCAATAAGCTCTGTAAAGAGATTAAAACTCTCTTTTTTATACTCAACAAGAGGATCTTTTTGGTTATATGCACGTAGACGAATACCTGTTTTCATATTGTCCATCGCATATAAGTGTTCACGCCATGCATCATCAAGCTCTTTTAGGTAAAGTTCACGTTCTATCTCTTGACGTAACTCTTCATCTAAAACACCCATTTTTGCATCATATGATGCTTTGAGTTTTTCTACTATCTTCTCAGCAAGCTCAGGGTACTCTAAACCTTCAAGCTCTTTTACATCAAGAACTTCACCCATCTCCTCTTGAACAATTTTTACAAATTTTTCAAGATTAAAGTCTTCTGGAACACCACCTTCAAAGATACCAGCTTGAGAAAGTCTGTCATGTACATACTCTTCTCTGATCTCATCAATCTTCGCACCGATATCAAACTCAGGGTTTAAAAGCTCATTTCTAAATTTATAGACAATTTTTCTCTGCTCATTTGCAACATCATCATACTCAACAATGTGCTTTCTACCTTCATAGTGCATATTTTCAACTTTTTTCTGCGCCTTTTCAACTGCACGTGTAACCATTTTAGACTCGATGTACTCACCATCTTCAACGCCTAAACGCTCCATAATAGACTTGATCTTGTCACTTCCAAAGATACGAAGAAGATTATCTTCTAGTGAAAGGTAAAACTGCGTTGTACCTGGATCACCCTGACGACCAGAACGTCCACGGAGCTGATTGTCTATACGACGATTTTCATGACGCTCAGTACCGATAATGTAAAGACCACCTAGCTCTTTTACTTCATCACTTACTTTAATGTCAACACCACGACCAGCCATATTTGTAGCAATGGTTACAGCACCCTTTGCACCAGCATGCTTGATAATCTCACCCTCTTGCTCATGGTTTTTGGCATTGAGTACTGTATGTGGAATCTTCTCTTGTTTTAGAAGTTCATGTAACTCTTCTGACTTTTCAATAGAAGCAGTACCGATTAAAATAGGCTGACCTGTCTTTTGCAGCTCTTTTACCTTCTCAATAACAGCACCAAACTTCTCAGCTTCTGTTTTATAGATAAGGTCGTTTAAGTCTTTTCTAGAAATTGGAATATTTGTAGGAATAGAGACAACATCAAGACCATAAATCTGAGCAAATTCTGTTGCTTCTGTCTCAGCTGTACCTGTCATACCTGCAAGTTTATCATACATTCTAAAGTAGTTTTGGAATGTAATGTCTGCAAGTGTTTGTGTCTCTTCTTTGATCTCAACACCCTCTTTAGCCTCTAATGCCTGATGCAGACCTTCAGAAAAACGGCGACCTTCACTCAGACGACCTGTAAACTCATCAACAATGATAACTTCACCATCTTTTACAACATAGTCAACATCTTTTTCAAAAAGGTAGTTTGCTTTGAGTGCCTGATCGAGTACATGTGGCAGAGAAGAGTTTTCAGGTGAGTAGAGATTTTCAACTCCAAAAAGTTCTTCAGCCTTGGTAATACCCTCTTCAGTGATAAGAATAACTTTGTCTTTTTCATCTACAGTAAAGTCTTTGTCAATTTCGAGCTCACGCGCTATACGATTTGCACGCAGATAGTCTTGCATATTTCTGTTTGTAGGACCAGAAATAATAAGTGGTGTTCTTGCTTCATCAATTAAAATAGAGTCGACTTCATCAACGATTACAAAGTTATGTCCACGTTGAACCATATTCTCTTTTGAGTAACTCATATTATCACGAAGATAGTCAAAGCCAAACTCGTTGTTTGTACCATAGGTAATGTCAGCATCATAAGCTGCTTTTTTCTCTTTAGGGTCATGCATATCTTCTAAAAGAACACCGACACTATAACCCAAGAAGTCATAAAGAGGGCCCATCTCACGTGCATCACGAGAAGCAAGATAGTCATTTACCGTTACAAGGTGAACCCCTTTACCTGTCATTGCGTTGAGTGCAATTGCAAGTGTAGCAACAAGAGTTTTACCTTCACCTGTCTTCATCTCTGCAATCTTTCCATCATGCAGTACCATACCACCGATAAGCTGTACATCAAAATGACGCATACCCAGTGTACGCTTTGATGCTTCACGTGTTATGGCAAAAGAGTCATACAACACATCATCAAGAGTTTTTTCACCCTCTAGTACACTTTTTTTGAGCTCCAAAAATGAATCTTTTAACTCTTCGTCGTTTAAAGACTCATATTTACTCTCTAACGCATTTATCTTTTCAACTTTTTTGAAATATTTTTTTAATTGACGGTCATTTGCTGTTCCAAATACCTTACCCATGAATGCCTGTAGCATTGTCCACCTTATGATTACTATATAGTAAACTATATAATTTTATTGAAGTTAGAGCTATTTTATCACATTAAATCTAAGAAATAGTATAAATCAATTATTTGCTATAATTTTACCTATTAAGGAGCAACATGAAACGAAAAATTATATTATCACTTTTGAGTGTTTCACTTTGGGCAGATATTGGAAACATTTTCTCATTTGAAGCTGACTTTGATCAAAAAATTACTGATGATCAAAACAAAACAATAGAGTATAAAGGCCATGTTATAGCAACAAAACCACAGTTTGCTTTATGGAAGTACTCATCACCAATTAAAAAAGAGGTCTATATCGCTTCTTATAAACTCATTATGATTGAACCAGATCTAGAGCAGGTTATCATGAAAAATATAGACTCAAAATTTGATATTTTTTCACTGATTAAAAATGCAAAAGAGATCAAACCAGATGAGTATCTTGCACACTACAGAGATACAACATTTTTAATAAAACTTAACAAAAACAAAATAAGTGAAATCTCTTACAGAGATGAGTTTGACAATAAAGTAATCATTGACTTTTCAAACCAAAAACAGAATGAAAAAATTGATATGAAACGCTTTATACCGGTAATTCCTGATGATTATGATGTTATTAGAGGATAGTTAATGAAAGAAAGTTTCACGCAAAAAAGCTTTGCGTGAGCTAAGTGTAGGCTTTTTAGCCTAACAAAAACGGACTTAGTCCGTTTTTGCATTACGACTTTAGTTCAGCTTATAGTTAGGGATAAGGTTGAAGTTAAGATATTTATAGATATCGTCTTCTTTACCTTCGATTTTTTTCGTAAGTTCTAGATACTCTTCTTTTGTTGGAATTTTTCCAAGAAGTGAACATACTGCTGCAAGCTCTGCAGAACCAAGATAAACTTGTGCACCTTTACCAAGACGGTTGTCAAAGTTACGAGTTGATGTAGAGAATACAATCGCATTATCAGCAACACGAGCCTGGTTACCCATACATAAAGAACATCCAGGGATCTCAGTACGAGCACCTGCTGCACCATAGATAGAGTAGTAACCCTCTTCTGTAAGTTGTTTCTCATCCATTTTTGTCGGAGGACAAACCCATAGACGAGTTGGAACTGCACCTTCACCTTTAAGAACTTCACCAAGTGCACGGTAGTGACCGATATTTGTCATACAAGAACCAACGAATACTTCATCAATTTTGTGTGGGCGTTTAGGGTCAGCTAAGATCTCTGAAAGTGTAGCAACATCATCTGGATCGTTTGGACATGCTAA
>Ga0256843_1003784_pt1 | contig 10352 bp, 5 predicted proteins | sample AlvinellametaG_FD_191572 | JGI IMG/M metagenome (GOLD analysis project Ga0256843, IMG submission 191572) | Pompeii worm associated microbial communities from hydrothermal vent at the East Pacific Rise, Pacific Ocean - Alvinella | ecosystem: Host-associated > Annelida > Integument > Unclassified ... | reverse complement strand
AGAAGTTCTACGTATGAATCGCCCTGCATATATTAGTGATGGGAAAATTGATGAGAGTAAATACATAGCGGTTATCCCTGTTGTTAAAAGAGATTTTGTCACAGCACTTCTTTTTATACGAAATATGCCTTTTATGGCTTTTAATCGTGAAAACTTAATCTCTATAGCGATTCTTTTTGAGTACTTTTATAATGAATTTGCCAAAGAAGAACTCCTTTATGAATATGGTAACCAATTAGAGGTTATTCATGACAGAGAGTTTAAGTTTGAACTCTATAGGCTTTATGAGATGTACTTACTTTATAAAATTGACTCAACTATATTAGTCTTAGAGTTTGAAAATGAGATATTAGCTTTAAAAGTGTATGAAGTTATCAATAACATTTTGCGTAGTCTTGATATGGTGACATATATAGAGCAAAATAATATCTTTTATGTCTCAGTACTGTTTCCTTTCGCAGATCACTCAACTGCTCTTGGTTTTTTAGAGCGTTTGAAGAAAAATCTTTCTATTTTAGCAGAAGCAAAAGAGTATGAGTACTTTAACTTTTCATTAAGTAAAATTGAATTATATGATCAATTGATAAGTGGTAGAAATGAACATTATTGATATCTATACAGAGTATATCTTAGTTTTTATTGCACATACATTTATATCTTTAGTATTAGCCTATTATTATGCAGGTGTATTGCAACAACGCTATAAAAAGAATAAACGTTGGGTTATGGCTTTTTATATATTTATATTTAATTTTTTTATCCCTTTAATAGCGTATGCTGCTACCGTGATAGTTGCAAATTATTTAGTTGAAGTGACCTATAAAGAGGAGATCAAGAATATAGAGTATTTGGATCTGAATCTGTTTGAAACAAATTTTGTTGAGGTTCACAGGCACTTTGGGGAGGGACTTATTCAAACAGTTTTACTTAATGACTATATCCCTACAGAAAAGAAAATTATGGCCCTTGTTGCAATTTCTGAGAATGTTTCTAAACACAATATAAATATTATTAAAATGGGGCTTTCAAGTAAGGATGATGAGGTGAGGCTCTATGCATTTTCTATTTTGGATCGTTTGGAGAAAGATATCAATCAAAAGATATTCCAAAATATCAGTAGCTATAAAGAGAGTGAAGAGGGTAGTAAAGATGCAGCAATGTATGCAAGGGAATTGGCCTTTTTATATTGGGAACTTATCTATTATGAACTCTCAGAAGATGTTTTACTAAATTACCTACTAAAAGAAGTAAAACATTATGCTCTGATAGCTCAAAAGTTCTATAAACATGATGTAAAGATATCATTTTTACTTGGCCGTGTTTATATGCGAGAAAAACATTATGACAGAGCATTAACAGAGCTTATTGTAACGACTGAACTTGATAAAGGGATGTTGCCTTATACTGCTCCATATATCTGTGAACTCTATTTTCTTAGAAGAGTTTTTCGTCCGATTAAGTCTATTATGAAAAGAACCAAGAACCTGGAGTTAAACACGACTTTATATCCAATAGTAGAACAGTGGAGAAGTTCATAGCATGCCAATTTATGTAAGAAAAGCAGATGAAGTAGATGTGATGTTCTTAGCAGAAGGGACGTACCCATATATACGTGGTGGAGTCTCATCTTGGATAGCACAAATTCTAAATGGTATGCCAGATATTCGTTTTGGAATCTGTTTCATAGGTTCTCAAAGTAGTGATTATACAGATATAAAGTATGAACTACCTCAAAATCTTGTGCACTTAGAAGTGCATTATATGTTTGAAGATAACTCCTTACCAGAGGTAGAAAAACGAAGAGGAGATAAGCAGGCATTTTTAGAGATAGAAGCGCTTTATGAGGGTTTTTCAAAGAAAAGTAGCGATATTCCAGAAGCTTTACAAGAGATAGAATTTTATACAAAAAGAGTCTCTTTTAAAGATTTTCTCTACTCAAAAAAATCATGGGACTTTATTACTAAGATATATAAGAAAAATGCAGCTGATGTTCCTTTTATAGACTACTTTTGGACATTGAGAAATATTCATAAGCCTATATGGTTGCTAGCTGATATTGTAACTAAAATGCCAAAAACAAAGCTCTTTCATGCTCCATCAACAGGGTATGCAGGTTTTTTAGGGGCTTTGGCATCGTATGATACAAAAAGACCTCTACTTTTGACAGAACATGGGATATATACAAGAGAACGTAAGATAGATATGCTTAGTGCAGATTGGATAGAGTATAAAAAGCCGACGCTTTTACAGCAACCTGAAGAGTTTAATTATATAAAAAAGATGTGGGTACAGTTTTTTAAACGAATCGGTCAGTTTAGTTATAACCGTGCAGAGCTTATCTTATCTCTTTTCTCAGCTGCAAGAGAGATAGAGGTCTCTTTAGGTGCACCAAGAGAGAAAACACGTATTATCCCAAATGGTGTTAATGTTGATAGCTTGCGTGAGGCATATCTTAAACGAAATGATGCAAACAGTAAGCTTGTGATTACTTTGATAGGGCGTGTAGTATCGATAAAAGATATCAAAACATTTATCAGGGCTGTTCGTATCTGTGTTGGAGAGATAGCTGATCTTGAAGCATGGATAGTTGGACCGACCGATGAAGACAAGGAGTATTTTAGAGAGTGTCAAGAGATGGTTGACTCTTTTGGGCTTGAACAAAATGTTAAGTTCTTAGGTTTTCAAAATATTAAAGATATCTTGCCAAAAACGACACTCCTTACATTAACATCTATCAGTGAAGGGATGCCTTTGGTAATACTGGAAGGTTTTGCTGCTGGTATACCTTGTGTCGCTACTGATGTTGGGAGTTGTCGTGATCTTATTGAAGGTGGACTAAATGATGAAGATATAGCTCTTGGAGCTGCTGGTGCTGTTACAGGTATTGCAAACCCTTCAGAGTTAGCTGAGAAGTATCTTTATTTTTTACAAAATAAGCAATTTTGGAGTGAAGCACAAGAAGTTGCCCTTAAGCGTGTAAACAAGTACTATAGAGAGGATGACTTTTTAGATAAGTATCATCAGCTTTATAAAGAGTATATGATAAAAGAGAGTTCTTGAGATGGCTGGAATTGGATTTGAGTTACGTAAAGTTTTAAAACGAGATAAATTAGCATCAATCGTCAAAGCATATGGTTATGCTGCTATGTTAAGTTCTGGTCCATGGGTCGTCTCAATTATTGCTATTATTGCTGTTGGCTTTATTAATATCTCAAATTATCTAGGTCAATCAGTCGCAAACTTTCAAATCATTGTAACTTATGCCATTGCTTTGGCTTCTAGTTTAATAGTGACAGGGTTACTTCAACTACCTTATACACGTTATGTTGCAGACTTGATTTTTAAACATAGAGAAGATGAGGTATTGCCAAGTTATTTTGGAAGTATTTTTTTATCCTGGATATTAGGAACACCTTTTATTCTTTACGTTGTATTCTGGGCTTTTCCTGAACAAGACTTTTTCTTTAAATCTATAGTCTCCTCAACATTTTTAGTGTTGTGTGGAGTATGGATATCTAGTATATTAGCTGCGAGTTTGAAGTTTTATAAAACTGTTGTTTTTGCTTATTTTTTCTCTTATCTGTTTATAGTGATAGTTTCATACCTTTTTGGAAAGTCTATAGATGCACTATTGTATATCTTTCTTTTAGGTAACAGTATTTTACTTATCATGCTTATGCTTCTTATCATTAAGAGGTATGATTCGAAACGATTTATAAATATAAGTTTTTTTAGAGAGAAAAATTTTTATTGGACTCTGGCAATTGCTGGGCTTACTTATAACTTTGGGGCTTGGGTTGATAAGTTTATCTTTTGGTATCATCCACTTACAGGAGTAGAAGTTATTGGACGTTTACATGCCTCTTTAGTATATGATATTCCTATCTTTATCGCATATCTTTCTATCATCCCAGGGATGGCAGTCTTTTTTTACAGGCTTGAAGTGGATTTTGCACAAAAGTATGATCTTTATTATAACGCTGTGCGTGAGAGTGGAACATTAGAGTTGATTCAAAAGTATAGAAATGAGATGGTCTTTGTTATCCGTCATGCACTATTTGAGATTATGATTATTCAGGGTATTTTGGATATCTTTATGTTTCTAACTATCGATAAGGTTTTTGCACTTTTAGATATTCCTCAGCTCTACGCAGGACTGCTCTATATTTTAACAATTGGGGCAATGCTACAACTTGCATTTATGTCTGTTTTGGCAATTTTATACTATCTTGATCGAAAAAAAGTAGCTATGTGGTTATGTATAGTATTTTTTATCTCAAATGCACTATTTACTTTAATTTCAATCGATATGGGTCCATACTATTATGGATATGGTTATGCGGTATCACTTTTACTTGTATTTAGTGCAAGTTTATTTGTGATACGTAATGAGATGGAAGGTCTGGATTATGAAACATTTATGTTGCAGTAGAGTTTTACTGTTTCTAGTACTCTCTTATACTGCTTTATTCGCATCACTGCAAGATAAAAGTGCTATAGTCTACTATGGAGATGATATATCTTATCCTATGGTGGGTATTCATGATTATATTATTGTTGAGCCTAAACATATTGATACACATACACATGGATTTAAACTATATAAAGAGAAAATATATGCTTATGTAAGTATAGGTGAAGTTTCAAAAAAACGAAGCTATTTTACTATGTTAAAGAAAGAATGGATTGCAGGTACAAATAAAACATGGCAGAGTGCTATAATGGATGTTGGTAACCCTGATTATCAAAACTTTTTATTTGATAAGGTGATAGATCCATTAATACGAAAAGGTTTTAAAAATTTCTTTTTTGATACGCTAGATTCTTATCAATTAATTTATAAGGATAAAAAATCAATAATAAAAGCACAAAAAGCACTTACTTCAATCATAAAACATTTTCATAATAACTATCCTCACGCAAAACTTATTTTAAATAGAGGTTTTGATATTATAGATGCTGTTCATAATGATATTAATGCAGTTCTCTTTGAATCTTATTATTTTGGGCTTTCGGGCAAAACACTTGATTATAAAGCAGTTACAGATGAAGATAGAAAATGGTTAGATAATAATCTTCAAAAAATTAAATCTTATCATCTTGATATTATTGCTTTGGATTATCTTTCTAAAGAAAATTTTCATAAATCAACAAAACTTGTAAAGAGACTAAAACAAAATGGCTTTATCCCATATATAGCAAATAAAGAGTTAGATATATATGGAAGAAGTAGTAAAAATGCAGTGAAACGAGAGGTCTTATTTTTAGTTGATACTTCACAGCATGATAAACGTTATAGTGATGCACATACAATTGGATCGCTTCCTCTGGAGTATCAAGGATATATTCCGCGACTCTATTCATTAACAGGTAAAGAGCTCCCAAGACCTCAAAAAATTGCAAGTCGTTATGCTGGTGTAGTTGTATGGATTGGAAAAGATTATGAGAAAAGTACAGAGCTTCTAGCATGGGTTAAGGAATTACATAAACAAGGCGTTTATACACTTTTTGCAAATAGTTTTTGGATAGATACGGGTAATGGAAATTTTAAATCTTTAGGATTGGATATTGAGAGTACAGAAGATTTAAAAAGAGGAGATATTGTTTATCAAGATCAAATCATGGATTTTGAGTTGTCTCCTATTAAAACTTTTACCAGTTATATTCAAGGCAGATCTATAAAAAAAGAGCTCTATACGCTTGCGGATAATTCTGGGAAGAAAACTATTTTAGCTGCAATTACAGACTGGGGTGGATATGTAGTTGCAGATACTATGATAATAGATTTGAAACATGATATGATATGGAGTATTAACCCTTTTGAAATGTATAAAAAGATTTTGAGATTAAAATCCTTACCTGTTCCTGACCCAACAACACATAATGGGAAAAGAATTTTATTTTCTCATATAGATGGTGATGCATTTATGAGTCGTGTAGAATGGAATCCAAAGCTTTTTTGTACAGAGTCTTTGTATAAAGAAGTTTTTACTCAGTATAAAATTCCACAATCTATATCAATTATTGGTGGAGAGATAGGTCCTAATGGTCTCTATCCAAAACTCTCAAAAAGACTTGAATCCATCGCTAGAAAGATTTATAAATTACCTTATGTTGAAGGAGCAAGTCATACATATTCACACCCTTTTGAATGGGAAAAGATAGACCATGATGGCAATCTTGATCCAAAATTTAGATTACCGATTAAAGCTTATACCTTTTCACTCACAAAAGAAATTAGTGGGAATATAAATTATATCAATAGTGTGCTGATGCCAAAGAATAAACCAAAAAAACTTTTAGCTAAAACAGTTTTTTGGAGTGGAAGCTGTGATCCTACATACAGAGATTTGAAATTAGTGTATCAAAATAAATATCTAAATATTAATGGTGGAGATACTACTATTACAAATAAAAAACCTTGGTTGAGTAAAATAGCACCATTTGGAATTAATCGTAAAAATTATCAACAGATATACACAGGGCAACAAGATGAAAATGTGTATACAGATAATTGGAGAAAAAATTTTTGGGGTTTCAAAAATGTTGTTCAAACATACAAACTGACAAATTCTCCACGTAGGTTTAAGCCAATAGATATCTATTATCATTTTTATTCAGGATCAAAAAGAGCTTCTATAAATGCAATTAAATATGTATTTGATTGGGCTATCCAAGAAGATATAATTCCCATGTATACTTCAGAGTATATTCCTAAGGTGATGGATTTTTATAATATTTCTATGAGTAATGAAAAACAAAAATGGTATATATCAGGAATGAAAAATCTTCAGACATTACGAATAAATGATAAAAATCTTTATATTAATTTTTTAAACTCTGAAGGTGCTGTCGGAGAAAATGATTTTGAGATACAACGATATATTCATCTTTATGGGGAAGCAGTTTATTTAGAGTTGTGTGAAAACAAACCAATAGATAATGTCTACTTAGTAGATAGTAATGGTGTGATAAAAGAGTATAAACAAACAGCAGAGAAAACACATTATAGGTTTACTTCTCATGTGTCACTCAAAGTACGTTTACATGTACCGCAAGGGTGTAAGATAACAAAAGGTAAAAACTTTTTAAAGAAAGAAGATGTTGATATAGCATCTTTTATTTTTAATACTAAAGAAGCGAGTATCGATGTCACGTGCAAAAAGTGAAAGACTATATGTCGTTTCTTATAAAGAAATATTCTTAATCTTCTTAACATTTTCTTTGATACTTGTTTTCTTATTCCCAAAAGATTTGTTAAAAGAGAAGCTTTTAGAAGAAGAGAATAACTATGATTTAAGTGTCTTATATCTTCAAAATATGATGCGTCATGATAAACTCGATGAAAAATTGGTAATGTTGTTAGCAACAAGAAGTTCACAGATAGGAAAAAATGCACTCTCTTTAAAATTAACAAAATTACTTATCCACTCTAAAAATCCGCTTATAAAAAGAGAGGCTATACTGTTACGTTATAGACTTTTAAAAGAGGATTATTTTTATTTACAAGCTAAAGACAATATAGAAGAATTGGAAAAAATAAAAAAAGAGTTATTAGAGTTATTTCATATAATAATCCAACAAAAATATTATACGCAAGAAGAAGTACATCAATGGTATGCAGAGTCAATATTTTTGAGAGATGATAGTTATAGTTTTAAACTTTTAGAAGAGATACTTAGTAAAGGAGATGAAGATAAAAAACTTTTGGTTGAAGGTTTTTATCTGGCTCAAAAACTGCATAAAAATTCAGATGCATTAGCATTTATTCATAAACTTGAATATGCAGATGTTCAAAATAGAGAAAAGTGGTTGCTAAGTGAGTATTACTTTTTATTGAATAATAATGATTTAAATAAAGCAGAAGAACTTTTGATACAAGAAGCTAAAGAATCAATTCAGTGGAAAGTATATTTAGCTCAGTTCTATGTTGGTCATAAAGAGTATAAAAAAGCTTTTGCAATTTATAGAGAGATGTTTGAAAAAACTAAAGATATAAATTTAAAGCAGAGATATTTCATCGAGGCAATAAGAAGTTTAGAAGCAGGAAAATATTTAAAATTTGCTGCTAATTTTGCTTATAAATATGAAGATTATTTTATAAGTTCTAAACGTATGCGTACTTTTATATTGAAGCTCTATCTTGCAACAAATGATCTTAAAAAAGCCGCAGAGTATTCGAAAAAAATTCTTAAAGAGTATGAGTGATGAGGATATTTATTATTTTAACTCTTTTTGTTACTATGGCTTTGGCAAAAGATGAAGTGTGTTATAGTATAGAACTTGAGAGTGCTTATGCATCACAAAAGAATATTAGTATTTTTCAGGAAAAGAGCTATCCTAAAGCATGTAAAGTTTTACGAATTTCTTCGGCGATAAGTGTACGCTGTGAGTGTCTTCCATCATACAAAGAGATAAAAGTAAAACTACCAAAATATAAAAAGATACAATCAAAAGCAATCATTGTTAAAACATATACAAAACGTTTTTTTTCAGAGAGTAGAAGAGAAACTAAAAGTAAAAATGAGAATACAGATGAAGAGTTACGTTTGATGCTTAATTCATTTTTATATACGGGTGATATAGAGAATGCATATAAAGTTGCACAAATTGGATATAAAAAATATCCAAGATCAATATTTTGGTTACAAAAAAATATTGAGACTGCATTGTGGAGTTCAAATATACATAGAGCTTTTATACTAAAAAAAGAGTTATATGCTCAAACAAAAAGTAAAAAGTTGCGTAATGAAATTATTAATGATGCATTGAAATTATATCAGTATGAGAGTATAGAGTCTTTGGTGATTGAAAAATTTAGGGAAGTACCAAGTGATGAAAATGCAAACTTACTAGTTTATATAGAGTATAAAATAGGAAATCCTGATAAAGCTGCAAAAATTTTAGCACAAGCATATTGGAAAAATGAAAAACGTGTTTATCTCTTAACACATCTTTTAAAAATATATTTAGATTTAGGTTCTATGGAGCAAGCAAAAAAGATAGTATCAATTATAGAAGAAAAAAGACTTTATTCTAAAGTAAACACTATGCTTGTAGCTAATTACTACTATTCACAAAATAATATACAAAAGGCTTACGCAACACTTCTTCATCTTAAAGATAAAAATATGATGGAGCCTTCTTATTATCAGGCAGTTAGTGATTTTGCATGGTATCTCAATGATTTTAAAAATGCTGTATGGGCATCAAAATATCTTTTGCAAAAGCAGCAGGCTCGTACTATAGATTTTAGTAGAATCATAGAGTACTATAAAGATAGGGATAAATCCTATAGTGCAAAAGTGGCAAAAGATGCTTTTTTGCACTACAAGATACCATATTATTTTTTTTATTATGCAAATAGTATGATAGAAATTGGTCACTATGATGAGTTAGAGAAGATATTAATAAAGTTGGAAAAAGATAATTTATTTAATACAAATGCGATGTTCTGGATTATTGAAGCAGAAGTTGCACAGTATAATCAAGATACAGAAGCAAGTCTCATAGCACTTCAAAAAGCTTTTACCTTAGAACCGAATAATCCCGACATATTTGAAAATATAATATGGGCACTAATAAATATTGGTAATTATAAAGAAGTTAGCAGATTATTGGTTGATAATGAAGATAAGTATATAAATGCAAAAGGATTTTACAATTATGCATCATTCTATTTTCAATTAAATAATATAAATCATGCAGATTTTTATTTGCAAAAGGCTTTGGATAAAGATGAAGATTTAAAGAATAATCTAGAAGTACTTTATCTTCAAGCTAGTATCTATCAAGCACAGAAAAAAGAGGGAGCAGCAAGAGAGATATATGAGAAGATTTTAGAACAAATTAAGCAGGAGTATAAACTGGGCTCTAGAAGGGAGGATAATATTTATGCTATCTATTTTGCAGCGGCAATAAATGTTTATGATAGGGACCGTCTTGAAGAGGAACTCAAAAAGTATAAAAAATATCTCTCTGATGAGGAGTATACCAATATCTCTTATTCTCTAGCAAGTAAAGATAAAGCATATGAAAAAAGTCATTTGATTTATACTCAGGCAAAAAAGAGAGCTGTATGGATGGCCTTGAGTGATGCACTGTTATTTTCAAACTATACTCAGATGGAAGATTTACTGCATCAACATCTACAACAGTTACCAAAAGAAGATGCTACACAAGCAGCACTAAAAGATAGACAGATTTCACTTGCTCAGACTTTATCTTTTGAAGCTCTTGATACAAATCAGTTTAGTAATAATGCCTATAATGCTCATCTTGAACTTTCTAAAAAAAGAGATGATATCTTTGATATTAAAACAACACTCTACTCTAGAAAACCTTTAGTGCAA
>Ga0256843_1003783_pt1 | contig 10352 bp, 6 predicted proteins | sample AlvinellametaG_FD_191572 | JGI IMG/M metagenome (GOLD analysis project Ga0256843, IMG submission 191572) | Pompeii worm associated microbial communities from hydrothermal vent at the East Pacific Rise, Pacific Ocean - Alvinella | ecosystem: Host-associated > Annelida > Integument > Unclassified ... | reverse complement strand
CCGGTGGAGTGCTTAGCTCTCTTGGAAAAGGGATTACTGCTGCTAGTGTTGGAACACTTTTAAAACACGCTGGTAAAAATGTAGGGATGTTAAAAATCGATCCATATATCAATGTTGACCCTGGAACTATGTCTCCGCTGGAGCATGGAGAGGTTTTCGTTACAAAAGATGGAGCAGAGACTGACCTTGATATCGGAAACTATGAGCGCTTCTTGGATGCATCTTTTTTAAAGACATCGAACTTCACAACAGGTCAGGTTTACTCTTCTGTAATCGAGCGTGAACGTGCCGGAGGTTACCTTGGGCAGACTATTCAAGTTATTCCTCACATTGTCGGAGAGATTGTTTCACGCATAAAAGCTGCAGGCGAGGGGCATGATATCCTCGTAGTTGAGCTTGGTGGAACAGTTGGAGATATTGAAGGTCTTCCATTTATGGAAGCAATCCGTCAGATGAAACATGATGAGGAGGTTGCAGGAACATTTTTCATCCATGTAACACTCATCCCATACATCAAAGCAGCAGGTGAGCTTAAATCAAAACCAACTCAACACTCAGTCCAGGAGCTTCGCCGCATTGGTATTACACCTCAGATGGTTATTGCAAGAAGTGAGAACCCACTTCCAAAAACATTTAAGAAAAAACTGGCAATGAGCTGTGATGTAAGTGCAGACAGTGTTATTGAAGCAACAGATGCTGCAAGTATCTACGATGTTCCTATGAGCTTCTTACGCCAAAATATCTTAAAACCGATTGCAAAAGAGCTAGAGCTTGGTGAATTGGCACCAGATATGCAAGAGTGGGATTCACTTGTGAAAAAAATCGTCCAACCTAAAGGTAAGGTTGTTATCGGTTTTGTTGGGAAGTATCTCGCACTCAAAGAGTCTTACAAGTCACTTACAGAAGCACTTATTCATGCAGGTGCACATCTTGACAGCAGAGTTGAGATCTGCTGGGTTGACTCTGAAGAGATAGAGGATAGAGGGGCAGAGGCACTTCTTAGTGATTGTGATGGAATTTTAGTTGCCGGTGGATTTGGAAGCCGAGGAGTTGAAGGAAAAATCAAAGCTATCGAGTATGCTAGAGTAAACAAAGTTCCTTATCTTGGAATCTGCCTTGGGATGCAGCTCACCCTTGTAGAGTATGCAAGAAATGTCTTAGGACTTGAGGGTGCAAACTCTATAGAGTTTGATGAAAATACAAAATACCCGATGATCTATCTTATAGATAACTTCCTAGACCAAAGTGGTGGAATGCAACTAAGAACACACGAGTCTCCAATGGGCGGAACACTCCGTCTTGGTGAGTACCCGTGTGACACAAAAGAGGGCTCAATTCTACGCAAAGCATACAATGGTGCTGAGACGATCTACGAGAGACACCGTCACCGTTACGAAGCTAACCCGGCATACAGAGAACAACTTGAAGCTGCAGGTATGATTGTAACAGGTGAGTCTAACGGGCTTATTGAGACAGTTGAGATAGAGGGACATCCATGGTTTTTGGGTGTTCAATTTCACCCTGAGTTTACCTCTCGTCTTCAGACTCCAAACCCTTCAATATTAGCGTTTGTAGACGCTGCTCTAAGTGCTGAATAGTATTAAAGAGATAGACAAATCAGAGCTTTTTGAGATACTCTCAAAAAGATTTGATTCTAGCGATAAAAGACTCTCAGAGATTCCAAACCCCTCCCTTTTACATGATGCCAACAAAGCAGCTAAAAAGATAGCTGATGCCATACGAGCAAAGAGACGCATAACCCTTGTAGGTGATTATGATGTGGATGGTGTGAGTTCTACTGCTATTATGGTAGATTTTTTCAGACAAATTCCCTACCCGCTTGAGGCTATCATACCCAATAGATTTCGTGACGGTTATGGTGTATCTCCTAGCGTTTTAGAGAGAGTTGAGAGTGATTTGATTATTACTGTTGATAATGGAATATCTGCTATAGAGGCTGCTCGTATCTGTAAAGAGCGAGGGATTGAGCTTATCATCACCGATCACCATACCCCATCAGAGATACTCCCCGAAGCTTATGCTATTGTTGATCCAAAACTAGAGGATGACACCTACCCTTTTAAAGAGATATGTGGTGCAGAGGTTGCATGGCTTTTGTTGGCTCTTGTAAAAAAAGAGCTCTCGCTCAATATTGACATGAAGCAGTTTCTTGATATTTTAGCTATTGCCATCATAGCCGACATTATGCCGCTTATAAACATCAACAGAACACTTGTTAAGGAGGGGCTTAAGCTCCTTATGCACTCACAAAGACCCGCTTCAATCATCATTCGTGACTTTTTAAACAAGTCTGCTATTTCAAGTGAAGATATAGCCTTTCAGATAGCACCGCGCATCAACTCTGCTGGACGTCTTGAAGATGCCTCTATCGCTTTGGAGTTTTTTACAGCAAAAGATACCCACACTGCATTTAAACAGTTTGAGCTTCTTGGAAAACTCAATGAACTCAGAAAAGAGACAGAGGCGCAAGCGACAAAAGAGGCCATAGAGTCTGTAGATGAGAGTGATACTATCATTGTAGTTGCCAAAGAGGGTTGGCATGAGGGAGTTGTTGGCATTGTAGCTTCAAGACTTGTCGATAAGTTTGGCAAACCTGCTATTGTATTAAGCATAGATGGCCAGAGTGCAAAAGGGAGTGCCAGAAGTATCGGCAATGTCAGTATTTACGAGCTTATAAAAGAAAATGAACACTTGTTAACTAAGTTTGGCGGACATAAAATGGCCGCTGGATTGGGGCTAAAGAGCAAAGATATCGATGCCTTTAGAGAGGCGATAAATAGAAGTGCCGCAAAGATTCCTGCAGAGGAGTTTATACCAAAAGAGCAAATTACCGGTATTCTTGATAGCGAAGATATCGACTTTGAACTCTTAGAACTTTTAGAGCAGTTTGAGCCCTATGGTGAAGCAAACTCCAGACCACGCTTTTTATTTAAAGATGCAGAGGTTGTAAACATTAAACTTATGGGTGCGGACAAATCACACTCAAGAATCGAGGTGCGCCAATACCCGCATCAGAGAAAAACTGTTGAGCTTATAGCCTTTAGGCGAGCATTTGAGATGCCAGATGATAGAAAGATCTCCTGTAGCTACAGCGTTGCAAAGAATGAGTTTAACGGTAGAGTATCTCTTCAACTTCTTGTAGATAAGATATTTTAGAGGGGTCTGGTGTGTATGACTTTGCAACAAAGACTCTTTCAAAGAGTGAGAAAGTCACCCTAACACATCCCGTTGAAGAGAGCCCCTATCTTCTCATAGCAACAAACAGAGGTCGCCTCTACCTCTTTAACTCTCTTAAGGGGAAGATGCTCTATAGAGTCTGCTCTTTTGAGGGAGGAGAGAGAAGTTATATCAGCGCTATTGCAAGCCATAAAGAGTCTATAGCAATCAGTGGTTATGGAGGGGAGATAAAGATTATATCGCTCTGCTCCTTAGAGATACTCCAAAAAATCTCCAACCCTCATACTCAAATAGGTGCACTCCTTTACCTCTGCGAAACAATTCTCTTGAGTGGTGATACGCAAGGGGTATTGACAATACATAATCTTCAAAATGAGTTAAAAAAAGAGATTCAAACTCCCTTTTCCTCTATCAGCTCTATAGTTCGAACAGATATTAAAAATCTTGTAGAGGTCTGTAGTGATGAGAATGAAACTATTTTTGTTGATACAGATAATGCTAAGATTCTCAAGGCTCAAACTCTGCTTGCTTCTGAGGAGGATTTACAAGAGTATCTACAGAGAGGCTTACTAAGAGAAGCTTATGAGCTTTTAGAGCACTGCAGCTACCTTAGAGAGACTCAAACCGCCCTCAAAGCAGAGAAGTTATATAAAAAACTATATACTGAAGCCTTTGAGGCTCTTTTAAAAGGAGAGCCTGAGCAGTACGAAGAGCTTAAGAGTAACTTTAGCACCCTAAAGGAGAAAGAGGAGGAGCTAAAAGCTCTCTATGAAGCATCAAAACTCTATGAGAAGTTTAAAGAGTTCTATCAAGAGGAGCGATACTCCCTCGCCTATGCTCTGGCACAAACACATCAAGCCCTTAAAGAGACTCCAATCTACAAAAGTATGGAGGAGAAGTTTAAAGCTCTCTACATCGAAGCTCAAAAAGAGCTCAAAAAAAATAGTATCAAAGAGGCACAAGAGAGACTCTCTCCTTTTATAACCGTTAGAGAAAAGCAGGAGCAGATTGCTCTTTTACTTAGAAAGAACTCTCCTTTTATAGAGTTTTTACTCTCTGTGGCCTACAGAGAGTATGCAACCATAGAGCAACTTCTAAAAGAGCATAGAGAGTTTGCATCAATTCCTAGCTATATAAGCCTTCAAAGAGAGTCTCAACAGACACTCCGGGATATCAAAGAGCTTATAATCAAAGCCAAACCTCATAAGGCTCTAGAGCTCATTAAAAGTTATGAAAACAACTTTTTGATTCAAGAGGAGCTCAAAAAGCTCTATAGAGATGCTCTTGATACAAAGATGCTTCTAGAGGCTTATGAAGAGAGTAACTTTATACGCTGTTATGAACTGCTCGATAACAATAGACTCCTCTACTCTCTAGAGCTCTCAAAACTTCTGCAAAAACATTGGAGAAGAGTCATCACTCAATGTGACAACTATGCTCTAGAGGGAGATATAGCATCTATAAAAGAGATACTTGGTGAGCTAATAGTTCTTAAGAGTAGAAGCAAAAGGGTAGGCTCTGTTATTCGCCTTGCCTTTATTGTGCATATTCTCACCCTTTTAGAGAAAAAGAGATTTTTAAATGCGGAAAACTTTATATACTCCTATCTTGATATCTTTGGTCTTGACAAAGAGATAGGAGATATAATGAGAGAGTATGAGAGTCAAAGCAAGACAAAACTAGCCATCACCATCGCTCAAAACCATACCCTTCCAAGAGAGTACTGGATGCGCTGTGAGCTTATTGTGGGGGATTTTCTCCCATAAGAGAGAGAAGCTCAGAAACTGTCTCTTCAAACTTCACCTGAAATGTAGAGCCCTGAGAGATAAAGCTCTCCATCGCCTCTTTCTTCTCTATAGCCTCATCAAGTTCGGCATCACTCCCTTTTACATAGGCACCGATGCGAATAAGCGTCTCATTCTCTTTAAGCAGGGTATAGAGACGGCGAAACTTCATAACTGCGCGGAAATGCTCAACTGAGATTATGTCATTCATTACACGAGAAGCAGAGTTTAGAATGTGAACGGGAGGGTAGATTCCAAAGTCTGTCATCTCACGAGAGAGGACAATATGCCCATCCAAAATAGAGCGAGACTGATCAGCAATTGGGTCACTCATATCATCGCCCTCGATGAGTACTGTAAAAAATGCCGTAATACTCCCTTTACCATCCTCTTTTCCTGCACGCTCCATCAGTTGAGGAAGTAGTGTAAGAGAGGAGGGTGGATACCCTTTAGAGGTTGGCGGCTCACCAAGAGCAAGCCCAATCTCACGCTGCGCCATTGCAAAACGAGTTACCGAGTCCATAATGAAAAGGACATCCTGATTTTTATCTTTAAAGTGTTCCGCTACACTCATGGCTGCAAAAGCACCATACTTACGCATCAAAGGAGAGTCATCTGAAGTCGCTACAATAATGACGGTATTTGTCAAATCACCACCAAGGTTCTTCTCAATAAATTCAGGAACCTCACGTCCACGCTCACCAATGAGAGCCACCACTTTAATAGGTGCATCAGCTCCCCTTACAATCATTCCCATTAACGTTGATTTACCAACACCACTTCCTGCAAAGATACCGAGCTTTTGCCCTTTTCCACAGGTTAAAAGTCCGTCAATGCTTTTAACACCAACAGAGAAGACTTCATCTATCATACCCCGCTTCATCGCAGCGATAGGGGCTTTAATGATTGGTGTTAGTTTGGAGTTTGTTATAGCACCCTTGCCATCTATTGGGCGCATAAAAGGATCAACCACCCGCCCCAAAAGTGACTCACCAACAGGGATGTTAAGCCCTGTTGAGTCTAAAAAGACATGGTCTCCAGAGCGAAACCCCTCAACAAAAGAGAAGGGTGTAATAAAAAAGGTAGGCCCATCAATCTCTGTCACCATTCCAACAGTCTCTTGATTTGTCTCATTGGAGACGATACGAACCATATCACTAATACTTACATTGAGACCTTTGGCAGTAATAACGGTTGCATTTATCTTGACAACCTCACCAAAAGCGACTGAGTAGTTCTTCGATGCAAGTTTTTCTTTTAGTGATGAGAGTGGCATTTAGTAGCGTGTTCCTGTTGGTGAATTTATAAGTGAAAAGAACTCTGCACGCGTCTTCTCATCGCTTTTAAAAAGCCCTCGAAGAGCAGAAGAGGTTGTTGTAGAGTTTATCTTCTCAACGCCTCGCATCTCCATACACATATGACGTGCCTGAATAACTACAGCTACACCTTTTGGGTTGATAGTATCCATAATCGCATCAGCAATCTGCTCTGTAAGCTGCTCTTGAATCTGCATACGACGAGCAAATACATTAACCACACGAGGGATTTTTGAAAGTCCCACTACCTTTCCATCGGGAATATAAGCAACATGAACACGGCCAATAATCGGTAGTAGATGGTGCTCACAAGTAGAGTAAAACTCTATATCTTTGACTAAAACCATCTCATCATTACTTGTTGTAAAGAGAGCCTTCTCCAAAATAGCCTTAGGGTCCTCTTTGTAACCACCATATATAAACTCGTATGATTTTCTAACACGCTCAGGAGTATCGAGCAGACCTTCACGAGAAGGATCCTCTCCTACATGTTTCATCATAGTTTTTACTGCATTTTCAAATGCTTCGTTTTGTGTATTTGACAAATTTTTGCCTTCATATAATTTATGTGTGATTATACACTATGATTGATAAAGTTTGGATTTAGCTAACTAAACTCGTAAACTCGTTCCCAACCGTCCCCGTTGGGAATGCATACAACAATAGTAACTGCAATATGAGTTCCCAAGCTGGAGCGTGGGAACTAGAGGGAGGCAGAGCCAAACTCGTTCCCAACGTCCTCGTTGGGAATGCATACAGAAATCCAAACAACAATGAAATAGTAGAAACTGATGTATGAATTCCCAAGCTGGAGCTTGGGAACTAGAAGGGCTGGAACATTGGAGCTAAAATATAGCAATATGTCATAAAATCAACATATATATAAAGTTATTTGCTAACATAAAACAAAAAGGCAAATTATGGGCCGTAGTAGATATAAAATATATGAACCAACGCATCCACATTTTATAACTCTTACAGTATTGCATTGGATACCGCTCTTTACTAATACAAAAAGTGTAGATATCTTACTAGAGAGTTTTAAATATCTACAAGAGAGTGACAATCTTAAAATATATGCCTATGTTATTCTTGAAAATCATCTTCATTTAGTAGCAAGTAGTGATGACATAGCAAAAACAATCAAAAAATTTAAAAGCTATACAGCTAAAAAACTTTTAGAGTTATTACAAAAAGAAAATATAAAAACTATACTTGAACAACTTGCCTTTTATAAAAAAGCTCATAAAAAAACAACCACTTATCAAGTTTGGCAAGAGGGGATGCAGCCTAAGCTAATGGAAAATGAGAAGATTATGCTGCAAAAAATAGAGTATATTCATAACAATCCTGTAAAAAGAGGGTATGTAGATGAAGCGAAACATTGGAGATATAGTAGTGCTCGGGATTATGAAGGTACAAAAGGGTTGTTGGATATAAAGAAGATGTTTTAAGCTTATGTATGAGTTCCCAAGCTGGAGCTTGGGAACTAGGGGGTCACACCTAAAAGGTGTGGCAAAAGTCTTAGTGAATAAAGATATGTGGAACGATAAGAGGATATTTTTTCATCTTACGGTAGATATGTTTACGTACAACTTGACGTAAATCACCCTCTAATGTTTTAGGATTACCGATAAGTCCCGGTTTCATATTGATAAGGAAATTCTCGATGATCTCTTCTACCTCTTTAGCAAAGTGTTTATCACGTCTATCTGGAACGATACCAAAAGTTGTAACCTTAGGTTTATCCATCATTTTACCAGTCTGCTCACTCACTTGTGCAACGATCATAACGATTCCATCATTTGCAAGTTTTTGGCGATCGAGGATGATATCATCTTCAATTTCATGGTTATTTTGATTGTCAATGTATGTTTTACCAGTTTTAACAGTTTTTACTTTTCTCATATATTTTGGTGCAACTTCAATCTGCTCACCATCTGTCATAAGAAGAATATTTCTCTCTGGAACACCACACATCATACCAGTCTCTTTATGCTTCATAACATGGTTATACTCACCATGAACAGGTAAGAAGAACTTAGGATTAACCAGGCGAAGCATAAGTTTTTGCTCCTCAATTGAAGCGTGTCCTGAAACGTGAATGTCACGGTCGTTTGCTACTTTTGCACCACAACGCTGTAGGTGGTTAAGCATTTGAGAGATACTTCCCTCATTACCAGGAATAGCACGAGATGAGAGAACAATCAAATCTGTCGGCTTGATTTTTACATGTCTATGCTCACCAATACTCATTCTAAAAAGAGCCGAGTTTCCTTCTCCTTGTGAACCTGTTGTTACAATAAGAACCTCTTTATCGTTCATACGTCCAACTTCATCCGCATCGATAAAGATATTTTTAGGAAATTTGATGTAATCATACTGCATAGCAATCTCAATATTACGCTCCATAGAACGCCCGATTACACATACTTTACGACCATACTTGATACCATACTGAATAGCTTGGTATACACGGTGAATGTTCGAGCTAAAAGTTGAGAGGATTACACGTCCTTCAGCTTTTGAAAAAACTCTGTCAAGTGCCGGTGCAACACTAAGCTCAGATGGTGTCGGAGTAGGGTTGTGTGAGTTTGTTGAGTCTGAAAGCAGACATAAAACTCCCTTATCTCCATAGTATGCAAGACGGTGAAGGTCTGCCGTGTAGCCATCTACTGGAGTGTGATCTATTTTAAAGTCACCTGTATGGATAATAGTTCCAGCCTCTGTAGTGATTGCCAATGATGATGAGTCTAAAATAGAGTGTGTCATATGCATCCACTCAATCTCAAAATCATTTCCAATTTTATACACTTTACGCTTCTCAACCGGATTGAAATATTTTCTAAACTCTTTTAAGTGATGCTCATCAAACTTATTACCAATCATTGCAAGAGGAAGAGGTGTTCCATAGATTGGAAATTGCATCTCTTTAAAGAGGTATGGTACTGCACCAATATGATCTTCGTGAGCATGCGTAATGATAATACCTACAATTTTATCTTTAATCTCACGAATATATGAAAAATCAGGTATTAAGATATCAACTCCATGCATATCTTCATCTGGAAAGCTCATCCCGACGTCTATAAGAATAGCTTCATTCTCAGTCTCAAATACAGCGATATTTCCACCAATTTCACCAAGACCACCAAGTGGAGTGATACGTACTTTTGCTTTTGAATTTAAGTCTAGTTTATAGTGAGGGTTTAGTCTCTGTTTATGAATCTCTTGATTTTTTGTAACAAACTCTTTTAGTTTCTCATCAACAGGAGTTGATTGTCTCTTATAGCGGTTACGGTTTTTATTTCTGTTGTTATTGTTTCCAGACTTATTGTTTTGGTTTGTTTTTTTCTCACCATCTTGTCTATTTTGCTTGTTAGCACTATTATTTGGTCTGCGATTATTGTTATTTCTTCTGTTACTATTTGGTTTACGGTCTGATTGAGGTCTCTTCTGTTGAACCTCTTGTTTCTCTTCTGCCATCCAAACTCCCTGTTTTTAATATTGTATAGAGTTGGTGATAGTCGTGGGTAGAAACTTGATGAGGACGAACCGTTAATGTAAGATCTAGCTCGTTAAAAGCCTCTTGAAGAAGGGGTTTCTCATACTTAGAAGAGAGATTTTTCATTAAAGTCTTTCGAGGCTGCGTAAATGCAACTCTAAGCATATCCTCGAACTCTTTTTGGCTTCTATCTCTACTCTTTTGTATGAGAAAAACAGCAGAGTCTACTTTGGGCTGAGGGTCAAATGCAGTTGGAGGAACTTTAGTGACAATCTTTGCCGTTCCAACACTTTGAGCAATAATACCCAAAGAACCAAATACTTTCTCACCACTTGTTGCACAAAATTTCTCTGCTACTTCAAGCTGTACCATTACTAGTATATTTTTACACATTGGATCTGCGAGGGCTTTGAGTATGATGTTCGTAGCTATATAGTATGGCAAATTTGCCACCAAGTCATACGGCTCATCTATCAAAGAACTCTGCCAAGCTTGTAGAACATCCCCACAATGTAAGTGGAGTCGCTTGGTATCGATCTCTTTTTTAAA